>Ga0209589_1009746_pt1 | contig 14335 bp, 10 predicted proteins | sample CowpeawhiteBW_FD_187525 | JGI IMG/M metagenome (GOLD analysis project Ga0209589, IMG submission 187525) | Root nodule microbial communities of legume samples collected from California USA - Cow pea white BW (SPAdes) (version 2) | ecosystem: Host-associated > Plants > Roots > Nodule | place: USA... | reverse complement strand
GTAACAATAAAAAACAAATAAATTTAAAATTTGAAAACAATTTTAAGTAAAATTTAATGTGAAACAAATTTAAAGAAACTTGGTTTTATTGAAAATATATAATAAAAATATCAATTTGAATAAAAATATTTGTATAACATTTTATAATTTTTGTTTCAATTTGGAGGAGGCGAAATTGCATAATTTTTACAAAAATTGGGACTAAATTGAGATAAAAGATAAATTACAGGGATCAAATTGAGAATAAGAAAATGACACCTTCCAAATAGTGCCACGTGGCACGATGTCAGCTTGACACATGGTAAAATTTTAATTTTTTTAAAAATTTTAAAAAATTAATAAAAAATTTAAAAAAAAATTCAAAAAATCCAGAAGCTGACACGTGGCACCTCATTTAACACCGTTATTCCACCACTAACGGAAAGAACTTAATTGAGTTAAATTTTCCAAAATAGGGACTAGATTGAGATAAAAATGAATTAAGGGACCAAATTAAAATTTTATTATGAAAATGGGGACTAAAAGTATAATTTAATCTAATGAAAATGATTGTAAGCTTAACACGTACATGATAAGTAACGTAATGTGGATGTTATGATGATGATCTACTTAGGGTTTTAATATTATATGATGCGGATCCCCTTTAAGTTTGTTATTTGGTTTATGATAGTTTTTTTATTTTTTTATGAATGTATGGCTTATCTTTGAGAATTTGATCAATCTGGTTTAATTTGATACATGGAAAGAATGGGCTTTAGCTGCAAACACTTGCCGGTACACTTTTGCTACCTTTTTCACTAAACGTGATGTAATAATGTCTATCTTAAAAGTATTTTAAGTTCAACGTTTCTTTTTTCCTTTCTCACATTTTAATTTCATGCTTTTACATTTTTGAAAAGGTTGGATACCTGTATGGTCGTCCGCATCTCTGGTATCCGACCTTGTTATCTAAGTGTATTTTTAAAGGTAAGTTTTTGGGATGTTTGTGTGGCCGTTTGTCATCTGACATCTGAGATAAAGGTTCGAGTATTTGTATGATTGTCTGCATTGTCTAGTATTTTACTCTTCTACCTCAATCTCTAAAGATTATTTTTTTTTTGGGATGTTTGTATGGTCGTCTGTCTGTCATCTGACATTCCCAATAAATGTAATTTGTTACTTTACTACTAACCCTAGCTCATCAAGGCTGTGTTCAGATTGATGGTTATTCCATTTCATTCCATTCCATTCCACCACTTTATTCCAACCTTCCATTTAACCCACCTTCAGTTGTTTAAACATAGCGTCAGAGTCCTTGGACTTAAAATAAGAAACTTAAATGCTTATGATACATAACAACAGGAGCCACCAAAATCAACAAAAATATCCATAAATCATAAAGATAATTTCAATTTTCTTTTATTCTACATTACCTGCATCAGTATGTTTTAACATCATTACTTTAATGATATCTTTCGGGTACCTTATGCAGGAGTTAGTTATCAATCATGGGTGAGTTTACGATTCAGATTAGCAATGACCTTGTCAATCAGCTTGTTGATGATGGCATGCCAAAGAAAAAAACTAGAAAGAGCAGACGAAAGATAGCAAGAGACACTGAAAAGTCTCAATCTAATGAAACTAGAAAGCCAGAGAGTGCAGTTATTCCAGGGTGGCCAGTGCAGCCCCCTTTGCATCTACCTGGAACGTTTCCTGCTCAACCTCTACAGTCAGAGTTAGAGAGTATTCAGTCTACGCTTCAGGAAAGTGAGAAGGTTTTGGAAAGATTGCAGAAGCAAGAGGAGACTATGTTGCAGGAAGTAACCCAGAAGGCAAAGGATCTTCATGATAAAGAGTATAAGCTTCCAAACCCAAAGCCTGGGCCATGCACGGCCGAGAGATTTGCGACCTTATCATGTTACAAGGAACATTTCAAGGATCCTTTGAAGTGTGCTAGTCTTGTTACCAGTTTTGCTGATTGCCTACGTAGGTTTGGCCGTTTAGGTGACAAGTGAGTTACACTGAATACTGCTTTAAAAGGAATTTCGTCTGACAAATGCAAATAAACTAGTGAACTACATACTGACTCATAAATATTCATTGTGCTGCTTCCAATTTTGTTTAATCTCTCATTCCCAACATTAAACCATGTTTCCGAGATCTGAATAAGTGATGTATTCCTCATTTAGAATCTGAACATTTTGTCATTGTTTGCATTTTATCAAGGGAGTATTTTCGTGTTGGTCAATTACAAGTGTTAATAACTCTAAAAAATAGAGACGGTGCAGGTTTTATCAATTTTGATTATTATTTTGGTACAACTTTTACAACCCAAGACAACATTAATTTTTTTTTTTAAAACTAAAAAAGAAAAATACAGACTAACAATAGACACGTCTTTAACTTAATTAGTATAATCCTAAAATAAATGACTTAATTGTTACACATGTTTGAAAATAAGGAAGTTGTGTATTATTTTTTTTTACATTTTTTAAAACTTATTAATAAATATTTTTTGTTATACAATAGAATATATCTATGTATCATGAATTTAATTATAAAGTTACAACAACCAATTCTCATTATTTAGGTGATTTGAAAAAAAAAATTAAACAATATAAACAAATCAGTGGACCCCAAGTTTTTAAAATTTAGCAATTTTATTTTTCATCAAATGGTATGTATTTTTTATGGGTGGAAAGAGAATCACTTGAGGAGAGATTTCTTTCTTGCCACGCTTACTTTATTTTCCAAATTCTGCGAAAAGACCAAACTATTTCAGAGCTTTCCGGGCTTGCCATTTGAGTCTTAGCCTATGTTCGTATGAGAAGATACTACTGTAGAGAGGGGTTTGGTGAAATGGATTTGAGGTTTAATTCATGTTTTTATTTGTTGATTTGTAGAAAGAGTTGATTTGAAGGATAAAATAAATTTATTATCTTCTTGAAGGTCTGCTGATTTTAGTGGATGATGAAGGCTTTTATCATTATATCCTACTCACGTGTACTTATATAACTTTTGTATTTCATCTTTTTTTTCTTTTTCTGTGATGAAATGGATGCAAAGCAAATAGTAAGATGCATTAGATAATTATTATAATAAATAATGATAATAATAAATAATTATAATGATACTAATAATATTCAATAATAATAATATATTAATTTTAGTTTTATACTTTTACTTTATTAAAATTATTTTTTATCTAACGATCAAATGACTCACAAAATTCTCTCAAATTTCATCATAAAATTCACTCAGATTCACTCTTAAATCCTATCAAAGAAACACAACAAATTATCCTATCAAATTCATCTAATTCCATCCTCTTCCTCAAATCTATCTAGGCAAGTGAGAAGAGCCTTAGGGTTTGTCACCTTTCTCACATTTCTCTCCGTTTTCTCTCCCATTTAACTTAAATACAATTCTTAATAACAAATTACCTATTCATTGCTTTCAATTTCACATTGGCGCAACTCGGTGAAGGTACTGGAAAAAGATTCTGGGGGAAGGCGTTATTTGCGGTCGTGGTGATATTGTGAAGGTGAGTTTCTAAATCTCATTCTGTGTCATCGACTGAACCATTTCAAACTGTGTCTTGAAGAGTGTCGTTTTTGCTCTGTTTACTATTGTTCCAGGTATTTTGCTCTGTTTACTAGCGTTCCTTTATATATATATATATATATATATATATATATATATATATATATATATATATATATATATATATATATATATACCTATTATGCGAAGCTATTAAGACGTCTAGCAGATGTGAGACACAAACAAACATACTTTTTAAGTAAACTTAAATGCTAGATGTATTAGCATTAACATGACTTAGGGTAGCCAGATAATGAATCATTTAATTTGTTGATATGAATATTTTAAATTTGTAATGAATAATTTAAATTATAGTAAAAAGTCAATTTTAATTATTGATAATTTATTTTAAAGTTATTGAAATTAAATTTAGAAATAAATATAAAATGTGAAAGATTAAGTAGATAAAGGAAGTAGAAAATATCTGAAAACAAATTATCATTGTTTAGAGACCAATATGGTGACCATCTTTTATCTTTATATTTTGGTTACTACATCGGTTTCTATATAATAGGGTAATATGATCATTAAATTGGTTTCTAGATAACATGGTTACTAAATTGGTTTCTATATAAAATGGTTACTAAATTGATTTCTATATATTTGATTGCTAAATTGGTTTCAATATAATTGGTTGTTAAATTAGTTTCTATGCAATTAGTTGCAAAATTAGTTTCTATATATTTTATCACAAAATTGGTCTCTAAATTAGAAGCTAAATTGGTATCTAATATTAGCTATATCAAAGTTTTAGCTACTTATGACTATTAGACTCTAAATTGGTCACTAATTTAGTGACTAATTTTATCATTTTAGAGGTTAATAATTTGGTTTTAGAAACCAAATTTCCTCGTAGTGCATGAATCCCTTTCCTTCAATTCCATGCAGTTCTTATCAGACAAATTTGATATGAAAAAAAAAAGTTCTAGGAATAGGTATACTCGAAGAACATATAGAAACAGAGAGCCCTAGAGAAGAAAGAATTCCAAAACTGTATTACAGAAGAAAAGTAACAAACAACACAAGTTTCAGTGAGATCTGGTTAGAACAACACTATGTCTGTGATCTCCAAAACTACAGAAAACTACATAAATGTTATAGGTAAAGTTTATGCGCAGTTGACTTCTACTGTTGTGATTTAGTTATTGTTGCGTATTTTATTTATTTGAATAGAACAAATTTAAGATTTATAAGTTGGACACTCTAATAGTAATTAGTAATGAAATTCATGTTTTTCATTCTTAATTTGTTTGAGTTAATTTGAAAAGAACTAAAAATTTTATCAGCAGATTTATTTTTTGTTATTCAGAATGTTTAGAAGAGTCTCATAAATAGTGGAGCTATTTGAAACTTTGGTAACCATAAATACTTGCAGTTGGGAAGAGAAAAGCTGAATGCGATGCTTTATTTCTAATGTAATAACATTCTTATCACAAACGACATGGCACAATACGGAAATGCCGCATAAATGAAAACCAATCATACATGGCCAGGCCAATTAATCTATGAACAAATAAATTAAAAGTGTACTATATTTTTCACTTTCACTTGTCATTCACATTTCAAATCTCTCTTGTTCTGATCTGTGAGGCATTTGAACACAATAAGATTGGAACGTGCAAGACGACCATCAAACAGATAGAATCAATCGGGTCTGAATCACGAGTATAGAAGTGCAGAGATGACACCTTCAGACTTTTATTCAAAAAACTTAAATAGGAAGATAGATCACTTGGCTTCAAATGGAGATTGTCTTTATTCCTCAATGAAAGCAAGAATCTGTTAGAAATTAAACAGTAACTTTTATTACAAAAATTTATGGATGTAGCGTGTAATGTGTGTGTGTGTGTGTTTTTTTTTTTTTTCTGAAAGGAATAAAGGATCGTAAACTTACATGATTTATCATGAGTGATCCTTCCATTCGCAGCTTAATTGTAGATAGGTGGAGGCGATTTTACTGGTGGAGGAGGACTTTGATAGTAATAAGGAGGGGGTGGTGATGGGGATGGTGGGGGAGGGGATTTGTAATAGTAAGGAGGTGGCGGTGATGGAGATGGTGGTGGGGGTGATTTATAGTAATAGGGAGGTGGTGGAGATGGAGAGGGAGGTGGAGGGGATTTGTAGTAGTATGGAGGTGGTGGTGATGGAGATGGTGGTGGTGGGGATTTGTAGTAATATGGAGGTGGTGGTGAAGGAGATGGTGGTGGAGGTGATTTATAGTAATATGGAGGTGGTGGTGAGGGGGATGGTGGTGGTGGGGATTTGTAATAGTAAGGAGGTGGCGGTGATGGAGATGGTGGTGGGGGTGATTTATAGTAATAGGGAGGTGGTGGCGATGGAGAGGGAGGTGGAGGGGATGTGTAGTAGTATGGAGGTGGTGGTGGTGGGGATTTGTAGTAGTATGGAGGTGGCGATGATGGGGATGGTGGTGGAGGAGATTTGTAATAGTAAGGAGGTGGCGGTGATGGAGATGGTGGTGGAGGTGATTTATAGTAATATGGAGGTGGTGGTGAAGGAGATGGTGGTGGTGGGGATTTGTAGTAGTATGGAGGTGGTGGTGATGGGGATGGTGGTGGAGGAGATTTGTAATAGTAAGGAGGTGGCGGTGATGGAGATGGTGGTGGAGGTGATTTATAGTAATAGGGAGGTGGTGGAGATGGAGATGGTGGTGGAGGGGACTTGTAGTAGTATGGAGGTGGTGGTGATGGGGATGGTGGTGGAGGGGATTTGTAATAATAAGGAGATGGGGGTGATGGAGATGGTGGTGGAGGTGATTTGTAATAGTATGGAGGAGGAGGGGATGGTGAAGGTGGGGGTGGTGATTTATAGTAGTATGAAGGTGTAGGTTTTGGTGATGGTGATGGTGGAGGTGGAGAGTTGTATTTGTAAACGGGAGTTGGAGGAGGAGGTGACTTATAGTAGTAAGGAGTGGGTGAAGGCTTTTCACATTCTTTAAAGTACTTCTTTGGAGCATAAGCAAATGACTTAGCCTTAAGCACCACTTCATACTTGTCCTTAGATTTCACCTTCAACTTGGTGTCTTCGTTGAATTTAGTGGGTATGTTGAAGGGGGAGTGTTTAGGTGGAGCATAAAGCTTGGCCTGGCACACTGTGGCTCCATACTTCACATAGTCAAAATCCTTAACTGTGATACTGTATTTTCCATTGCTCTTAGTTTCACCATAGGCCTTGATCACTTTCCACCCTGCCTTGCATTCCACCTCCACAACAGCACCTACATGCCCCCAAAACGATTCATTAGGACACATAAATGCACTTCTACATGTTAATAAGTTAAACTATTCTTATACGAAAGCACACTATATTGCTCAACATTATGGTTGTTACCTTTCTCTCAACTGTTCTCTTTATCTATTAATTATATATAGGTTTTATCTTCTTCTAATCAAATTATATTATTCCTTATTTTCTTCTTTTTATGCATACAATTTTGGAGATGACACATAAAATAAGAATTTCAATTAAAATCTTTATTTATTTTAAATTTTTTAATAAATTATCTACCACTATTAGCTTTTTATTTTTAAAACATTTAAGATTTTAAATGAGATAAAATAGGATTGAAAAGATAATAATTGACATATAAATGGATAAACTTTTTAAGGTATTAGATATGTAATAATCAATATTCTCTTTTAAGTTTAAAATGACAAAAGAAATGTGCTAGTAAGATGTTGATATATAAAAAAATTTCTTGATTAGTCATTTTTTAACCATAATAAAATTGTATATCTGAACAAAAAGGTAATGAGATGAATATGATGTACCTTTGAGGTGTTTCTTGTTATGGGACTTCTCGGGATGGTTCCAGTCATAGCACTTGTAGCTGTAAACTTTACCTACTACCTTAACGATCAATCCGTGGTTGTAATGATGCGGGTACGGGTGTGGGTGATATACAACTGGTGGAGGAGGAGAGCTATAATAGTATGGAGGTGGTGGAGAACTGTAGTAGTAAGGTTTGGGTGAAGGTGGAGGAGGAGATTTGTAGTAGTAAGGGGGATGGGGTATTGGAGATGGAGGAGGAGGAGATTTGTAATAGTATGGTGGTGGGGGAGGTGACTTGTAGTAATAAGGAGTTGGGGATGGTGGTGGAGGAGATTTGTAGTAGTAAGGTGGTGGAGGAGGTGAGTTGTAGTAGTAAGGTGTTGGAGATGGTGGTGGAGGAGATTTGTAGTAATATGGAGTTGGAGATGGAGACTTTTCTGGTGGAGGTGGAGACTTGTAATAGTAGGGTGGTGGGGGAGATGGTGAAGGTGGTGGTGGGGAGTTGTAATAGTAAGGAGGTGGAGGTGAAGGTGAGGGTGGTGGAGGAGACTTGTAATAGTATGGAGGAGGTGGGGAGGGAGAGGGTGGTGGAGGGGACTTATAGTAGTATGGAGGAGGTGGTGAGGGAGAGGGAGGTGGAGGGGACTTGTAGTAGTATGGAGGAGGTGGGGAAGGAGAGGGAGGTGGAGGGGACTTGTAGTAGTATGGAGGAGGTGGGGAAGGAGAGGGTGGTGGAGGGGACTTGTAGTAGTATGGAGGAGGTGGTGAGGGAGAAGGTGGTGGAGGAGACTTGTAATAGTATGGAGGAGGTGGGGAGGGAGAAGGTGGTGGAGGAGACTTATAATAGTATGGAGGAGGTGGTGAGGGAGAGGGTGGAGGAGGGGACTTATAGTAGTAAGGAGGAGGTGGTGAGGGAGAGGGTGGTGGAGGAGATTTGTAATAGTATGGAGGAGGAGGCGACGGAGAGGGCGGTGGAGGAGATTTGTAATAGTATGGAGGAGGAGGTGATGGAGAGGGCGGTGGAGGAGACTTGTAATAGTAAGGAGGTGGTGGTGATGGGGAAGGAGGGGGTGGTGACTTATACTCATAAGGAGGTGGTGGTGATGGTGATGGAGGAGGTGGTGACTTGTACTCATAAGGAGGAGGAGGTGATGGTGAAGGTGGAGGTGGTGACTTGTATTCATAGGAAGGGTAAACATCAGCATTGACAGAAACCACAGTAGTAGAAATGAAAGCTATGGCCAATGCCATGATCATTTGTGGCCAAAGACGACCCCTTTTGGGGTCGTTGCCCCTAGCAGTCATGTGTAGAAGAAAAAAGCTCTCCACCTCTGCCCAATGCTGCTGAGATCCTCAATGATAGATATTGTTGTTGGAAGTGCAGAGAGGAGAGGGAAGAGGTTTGGTGTTATTGAGTGTTGAGAAAAGCTGCATGCATGAAATATTTATAGTGCGAGTGAGTCATTAAAGGGTAGCTGTCATGAGAGACTTCAAATTATTCAATTGGTTTCATTTTGATTTTGATTCTTTAAATTAAGAGAGTCCCTAGCTGGCCTTGTGAAATTTAGAAAGCACTCTTTTTGTAAACTCTTTCTTATGTGTTTTTCTCCACATGCCCAGAATCGGACTCCATTCAAATCCCCAACAACTAATTAACATATAAATCACCATTCCTTCCTACTTTCCCTTCTCTCAGTTGCCTATCTTGACCAAAGGTAACTCCAAAAAATGGTGTATATCCATAATTATTCATTTGGACGAATATGACAAACACGGAGAATGAGAATGAGAAAAGAACAATTTGATCAACAGGTTTGTTTCACCTCACTACATTCTTTCTCTTTCTTCAATATTTTTATCATCAGCCATGTGGTTCATCAATAATGATGAGTTTAACATGTGATGTTGTCAAACCGGCATGAAGTTCAAGTTGCCGCGTAATTTTTTGCGCGAGAAACGTAGTTGGCAACTATGCATTCGCCAATTATAGATAAAATTAATCTTTATTGGTTGAAGCAATTGATCAAAGTCAGCTTCTAAAACATTTTTTTTTACATCAATTATCAATGATTGTAACATAAATGAATGAAACGTGGACACTATTGTTCCCTTATGAAATTGCATTGGGCCCTTTTTGATAATACAATATAATTCAACAACTAAGCATTTGCCAACTAAATTAGCTCTAGTCTGTAGCTGAGGAAGCACTTTTATTCCTCTATGGTAGCTAGTTAATTAGCTGTGTTTATAGACGTTATTGTGGAATAACACTAAATTTGTAATAGCCACCCACATTCTTATTCCTTCCCGTAATTGTTTATAATGCCGTGTGTTAGATTGAGGTGTAAATAGAACATCAAATTGGTGATGGTTGCTGGATTAAGGGAATAAAAATGACTTTGACTTGATTATAAAAATTTTAAGGTAAATTGGATATTGAAAGCCAGAAAGAGAGAAGGTTTGTTTGGAAGAAAATGATTAATCAGATAGAGAAAACACAACTATGTAAATCCCTTTCTATGCTTATAATGTAGTAATGATTGGAGTAGTAAAAAAAACAAAACTGAAAATCAAAGAAAACCTTTCCTTTAAGAGCATCTAATTGAATTAAAGTTGTTTAGAGCTAGAGTCATCACCAACAACTTTTGTTTCTAAGGTTTAGGTAGGGAACAGGTTGTTACAATTCTTCAGAATGAAGTTATCTTCATATAATTAATTTCAGGTTGTTACAAATTTTTCCCTTTTCATTTTGTTCTTTTCCCAGATATGGGATCAGAAATTCAGACTTTGCTTTCATGCTTTTTAATTAGAGAAAAATGGTTTATGTATAATGCCAAATTCGTTGGTATTACAAATTATTTTCGTACATTTGCATATTTGGTCAATCTTGTAAACTTCTCTCTTATTCTGATATGTTAGATTTAAAACTGAGAAGGTGAAGTAAAATTTGGGTTTTTCAGAAGAGACATTGACTTAATGGTGTGAAGGAGCATTAGAATATTAAAACAAAATACTTAATAATTGTTTTGTTTGGTCTTTCAATAATTAAGCAGGGAAATCTGGGCCATTATATATATGCATGTGCAACACGAAACTTAAGGGTGATTATCTGTAGCAGGATTGATGAGACCATTAAACTTTTATGAGTCTACGCTACAATAACAACATAGATAAAGCAGTGCAAAACCAATATTTCATTCCCTGTATATATTAATTGTGTTGTTTCTGAAATCACATATGGGGATTATAGTTGTTTATATTAATCTCTTAATTGCTAAATATGACATTCAATGTTTATTTTGACAAGTTTATCTGTTAAATTTATTTTTTTATTTTTACTCTGTATAGAATTGTTAGATTTTAGGTTTAATAGCTGTTTTTGATTCCAATTATATTCGAAATAATTCAATCTTGTTGTTTTAATATAATATTATTTTTTGTTAAAAAAATTAATAGGATATCTTTTATTAAATTGGAGTTCACACTGTTTACAGAGTGATGTATTGACATTATAGTGTCACCTTATTATTCTTTAAACGGTACCAATTTAACATAACTTGTCATTACACTGCTTATCTATTGCTTGTGTTTTTATATCTATGAATTTAATTAAATTATACTAAAATATTAAATGCTATTTTTATTGTCATCAAATTATAAATTATTATACGCAGTAATCTTATTTATTTTTACCAACATTTTGAATATCATGCATAAGAGGCTTTCTAATCACGTGAAAGTATACATAGTTTTCCAGATTATAAAAATTAAACTTTATTACTATTACCTTGCTATCTCAAAATTAAACCCATATAGTCTGAATAGTTTAAACCCGCATCGTACAAAAAAATATCAAAATTCACTATGCCCAACAACAGAAAACTAGTCCAAAGGTTATGCCTAGGCTCAATCTGTAATTGACGCTCCCAATTACTTTTATAGAAATATTCATTGACAGAAACACAATTTCATTGTAGAATAACTGTAACAATCCCATCGTTAATATGGTAAAATAAATAATATAAGAACAAATAATTTATATAATCTCCTCAAAATCATTTCCATGCACAAACCTCTGTTATATAAGCACTAACAAAAAATATGTAATTACCGATGAGATTTTGACGATAGAAATAAATTCGTCGATAAAATCAAATTTAATTATAAAAAAAGAAATTGTTGGTAATGGATTTGTCAATAAAATTCGTTGGTTACGTATTCTTCGTTGTTAATTGTATAGAGGGATCATCTATTGGTAAGCTCATTCCATGTATTGATCTATCTCCTTTTTCAGCCCAATACCAAAGACTTCAACCGGTTTTTCTGTACTTAGTACTTCAAATTACTAATTTCACTCCCCTTAAACTAAAATATGATTAATAAAGTCCACTCAAATCTAAAAGAAGCTTACTTTCATCACATCCATATACCTTAAATTAATTAAAATTTAATTATCATTTTTTTTTAATTATTTATAGAAGACAGAGAACCGATATCCTCTTACAACAGAAATAATTATATTAACCACAATGCAATCCTTCCAATACACAGCTTTTTTACAGCCCTAGTACAATCTTGAAGATAGGAAAAACTGTCAAAACAATTAAAAGATAGAACAATGTATTGGCAATAGTCATAAAGTACTTGATTTTATCTACGTATTGGCAATCATTTCCTTCCATTTACTATTCCCGTGAGGCACCATTATACAACCCTATACTAACGTGAAATTTGGAATATATTCCAAATAAGTAAACATCTTACCTGTATCTTTATCTAAGAGTCACTTCACGCATTTAAATAGAAAAAGTAAAAAGAAAAAACTTTATCATTAAAAAGAATAAACGACAATGCTAGTTTTCAAAAGTACACTGTCAGGTTTCTCTTATAAATAAGATAATGGTGTGAACGACTCTGTAAAGCTCCGAAACTCTTAAGGTTCCATTTGCTACAAGTGCTCACTAAGAGATATAAGATCACTCGTAAAGTTCAGGCTTCAAAACACCAATGTAAGGCAAATTTCTATACTGTTCGGCAAAATCCATTCCATAACCAACAACAAAACAGTCTGGGCACTGCATACAACACAAATGTAGACAGAATCAGTACTTCCAACTCATTCTGCTACGTAGTTAGACCATAGCACTTCATGTCAGTACCATAAATATAGTCCCCATAGCTGCTTAGAGCATATATCCAGACCCGTGCTAAAATTATCTAGGGATTAAAGAATCAGCTACAGCAAAAAAATTGAAAACAAAATTTATTTTCCACCCCAAAGGTTAATTGGCCATTGATCCTAGATGAAGGTAAACCAAGGTAAACAAATAATTCTAAGAGATGAGATAAATTTGGTTGACTTTACATTTTTATACTTTGATAAGTTTATCAGAGCCAGTCTCAATAGAAGTTAAGAACATTGTGTTTAAGTTCAACAACTATATAAGAAGCTCATTAGCATGTATTGGTGTGCGTAAAAAATCCATACTTTGTAAAAACCCAAAACATGCATCATACCTCAAATCCACGGTAGAATTTTCCTTCGCCCACGAGCTGAACATTTACTTTTCTCCTTGCAGGTTTATCAAGGAAAGTGCACACAGAAACAGAGGATGCTCCTTTTGATTTCAAGTGCTTAATGACTCTAGATAAGGTATGACCAGTATCTACAATATCTTCAACCTAATTATCAATCCAATCTTAATGATTAAAACATGTATAACAAGTTCGAGTAGTTTCTCCACAGTCTCTTTCTTTGATAATCAAATAAAAATTAAAAAAATAAAAGTTAAAATTACAACTAATTTGTAAAAAAAATGTTGCATAGCTTCTTTGATTCTCCATTTAAGCTCGTCCAATACAATCATGTATAATATAAAACATACCATAGGGCTATCAAAAAAGCGAACAAGAAATCAAGAAATAAGTATATCGGAAATTGAAAGGACAGATGCAACTGAAAAGAAGAGTGAACGAACTAATTACTTTCGTTTGCAAATACAACGTATTAGTTTTATTCCAGCAATTTGAAAACAGTGTCGCGTTTGCAAAACAGTGGCATTGGGTGTTGAGCGGAGGAAAAGAGGAATACCAAGATGACGTGACGAGCGTTGATGTCGACCTTCAAATCGAGGGAAATGGTGGGTGCACCATTGGACTCTGTTCCTGAGCCGTAGGATTCAGCTCGGACGAAATCAACGGGTACTGAGAACTCGATTTTGCGAACAAGATCTGCCACGAAGAGGAAGGCACCGGTGGCCACACCGACGACTATGGGCGCTAGAGAACAACCTGCAAAGTCGGCGGAGACTTCGGCGGCGAGCTCCGAGACACGGCGAGAAATTTGGTCCTCGCTCCACAGAATAGTCTTGATGTGGGAATGCATGGTCGTGTTCATTAGAAAGGGTTTATGGGATGCTTTGCAACTACTACTAGGGTTTTTAAGATTCTCTACCGTTTCCTCGTTCTATTTGGAGAAAGTTAGATATTTTTTTAAACATTCTTTTCTATTATTTATTAGATCTGATTAAAATAATCAGCAACCCATAATAAAAAAGGAAAATGATATTCTACCGAAGTCCTTTTTGGTTTCACCTCAAAAGATAAAGGATAATGATATTCCAACAAAATTTTTTGATAAAGTTTTGACACAGCTTACGTGGTAGCAGTTTTTTTAATTTTTAATAATTGAAAATCTTTGTTCGCACGTGCAGCTGAGAGGGAAAGAAAAATGAGATTAAATATCCTTTAGAGAGAGAAAGAGAAGAGAAAAAAGGGGGGAGGTCCGTTCCGCAGTCAGTGAGAAGTGAAGAGAGAGAAAGTGGAAATACCAACTTGCGGCCGGAGTTAGAAAGTGAAGAGATAAAAGGGGGAAAGTGAGGCCTGGGTGGTTTCGAACTGAGAAAGTCAAGACAGAGAAGGGGGAAAGTGAGATTCCGGCAACCATTTGGGTTGGTGGTGGTGG
>Ga0209589_1009744_pt1 | contig 14340 bp, 6 predicted proteins | sample CowpeawhiteBW_FD_187525 | JGI IMG/M metagenome (GOLD analysis project Ga0209589, IMG submission 187525) | Root nodule microbial communities of legume samples collected from California USA - Cow pea white BW (SPAdes) (version 2) | ecosystem: Host-associated > Plants > Roots > Nodule | place: USA... | reverse complement strand
CTTCTCATACATATTTGACAATGCCTTCATCAAATCTACGGTTGTGTTCTCGTTCATGATGTTGAACGCAACATTCTTGGCTAATGTCAACCGGATCACACCGAGTGTCTGCCGATCTAACAAATCACATTCCGCCTGCTCCATGTCAGTTGGCTTCTGCCCTGTTAAGGGTAGATACAACTTCTTCTGATACAGGTAGTCCTCTATCTGCATCTTCCAGAACCCGAAGTCACTGTCATCAAACTTCTCAATCCTCACCTTCCCTTCTTCCAATGCCATTGCTCTTGCTACTTTGACGAAAGCTCCTGCTGCTTTTGACCAAAGCTCCTGCTGCCTTTGACCAAAGCTCCTGCTGCGGCTTTTGACCAAAGCTCCTGCTTCCTTTGACCAAAGCTCATGTTGCGGCTTTTGACCAAAGCTCCTGCTGCGGCTTTTGACCAAAGCTCTTGCTGCGGCTTTGACCAAAGCTCCTACTGCCTTTGACCAAAGCTCCTGCTACTTCTCTAAACTGAGATCCCAAGAAGAAAAAATAGAAACCAAATCTTTTTTGATGTAGAAGATCAGACAATGCTGCAACCACAGAGCATACTAAGAAAAATGGCTTTTGATACCAATTGTTAGGAACAAGGCAATAAAGGAAAGAATAAAGGAGAGAAAAATAGACACAGAGGATTTAACGTGGTTCGGCGTACAATGTGTATGCCTACGTCCACGACTACACTAGGAAGTATTTGTATTTCTGGTGTATCTTAAAGCTTTACATAGAGTCTCTTATATAGTAAAATAGAGAACCACATCTCACTATTCTAAGCGATGTGGGACTAAATCAAGCACCATAATTCTAACAGTAACCTTTATGACAAGGAGAATAACCTAAAAATGTGCAGGCAATGGATCAAAACTAAAGTTTATGATTATTATATGGACAAGTATGAGGATAACAAGCACAACCAAAGGTGCGAAGAAAACTTACCACCCTAATCAATTTGAACCTCTTACATTTGTGGTTTAGTTGGAGTTCAACACTGATTTTATATTGTTTGAAGATGTTTAACGTATCAAATTTTTGTTTAAGAAAATATATCTAGGTGTATCTATTATAAGCATCAACAAATGAGGTATAGTAAGTGTACCCAAGAGATAATGAAACATGGGATGGGCTCCAAAGATCACAATAAACAAGTTGAAGAGGATGAGTACAGTAGGTCATAGATGAGTGAGAGGGAAGTTGATGAGATTTACCCATACAACATGCAACACCAAAGTCAACATGTGTTTTATTCAGTAATGAAATATTACATCATTTTAGGACAAAATTTAAAATAGTAGACGATGGATAACATAGTCTATAGTGTCATAAACTGTATAAAGTTATGGGAGGTGAGGTCGTAAGGGACTAAGACTGGTGAACTTTGAATTAAATAACAATGAGTAAAGCTGGTAGACGGTAGACGGCTATAGAGGAAGTGTAAGAAACTGATGTAAGTCATCTACGCCAAGATAACCCGTGAAAAGAACAAATTGATCAACCTGTGACTTGACAAAACAAATAAATGGGTGAAATTCAAAATAGACATGGTTGTCACAAGCAAATCCACTAACACTAACAAGATTTTTATTAATGGAGGGAACATGTAAAATATTTTTGAGATAAAACATGGTAGGAGAATTAGTAAAAGAGAAAAAAGTGGCAGAACTAATGAACTATACAAGTAGACCTTATCTATTTCCCAAAACAACATTGACATCAGTAGGTGTTGGCACAATGTCAGTAAGATTGTGAGGATCAAAGTTAACAAAAATTGTGGTGGCCCACTACGAGATGGAGGAGGCTGCATAAATGGTTACTGAGAGAGAACACTTACTATCTACAAACTTTGACATAGTATAACAATCTCAAATAAAATGTATCTCTCAAAATTCTAACGATTATATTTAGGCTTAAATACACATTTGGTTCCTATTTTTGATATTTTTGTTCAATTAGGTCCTCATTTTCGTTTTGCGTTCAATTAGATCCCCATTTTCATCAAATTTTGTTCAATTTGACGAGAATAAGAACCTAATTGAACCCACAACGAAAATGATGACCAAATTAAACAAATACAATGAAAATAGGACCAAATATGTATGTAAATCTTATTCTTAATTATAAAAACACTAATTCCTATCATATTTACCTTTTAAAATTTGAGTCCATATATTCAGTGAAACGCTATTTTAAGTGGCTGAACAACTTTTAATTTGAACAGTTTCTTAAAACTTTTTAGATGATAAAGTGATTATTCAGTTGATCATATAGAAATGATGAAGCCACAATTTTGGATACTGATCGATATAGTAAACAAAAATAACTGGCACGGTGAGAAAAATTCGTTTTCCTCATCCAAGAATTTATTTTTGCATTCAAGAGAAACAACACTTCAGCCACCAGACATAGTATACTGAAATACACAGATCAGAAAGACACAAATCTGTTTCTCACAACTTTAACTTGGCCAAAATCAAAGCAACTAATATAATTGTATTGTGTCTCCTTTCTCTAAACTAGCACGTAAGTTATTAACCCTCTCACAAATTTATGGATACCACAGAATGTAGCAGCACAAAGCCTTTCCCATTTTTGGGCTTTTGTGATCAGAATCGACGAGTTGGGATACTCTGCTCATGCCTGAAGACGTTTTGAGGATCCACTTCAGTCTTAATCCTTACCAACCTTTCGTAGTTGTTCTTGTAATAACTATAGCCCCAAGAACGTGCCTTTTCATAGGTTGTGCTGTTCTTGGTGTTTTCTCCCAAATCAAGGTCCCTGTAATTCACATATGCTTCCCTTGGGAAGCTAGAAACATAAGGATCCATGTAGTTGTAAAGCTTCCTAATCCAATCTACGTGCTTTGCAGGATTCTTGTCTCCCTCTTGCCACAAAGTCAGATACTGAATTTTATACAGTGTTCCATTTCTGTGAGGAAATGGGGTTTCAGATTCTGAGAACTGGCTCATCTTTCCACCATATGGGTTCCAAATCATCAAGGGGCTATCTTCTATCAGAAGCCTTTGCCACAGCCCTTCAAGACCCGTTTCTGGTATTGGTTTTCTCACAAAATCTGATTTGGCCTTGAAGAAGTTCTTGAATGTTGGCTTTCCTTTGAGCAGTACTTCAGGAGGGGTGCCACTTGGAAAGCCTGCAATATAGAGCACAGAATGGATCCAGCTAGTTTCCAAGCAATCCTTTCTTGTCAAATCCAACTCAGGGAAGCTTTTCTTCATGATTTGGAGCAGTGTCCTTGCCCCACCAAGAAAAAGAGCATTGTAAGAAGTTGTGACAGTCCTGTGAGTCTTATTTGCAGCACTTGATGGCTGAATGATGACTCTGATGAACAGGTTTTCATCAATATAAGGAGCCACTTCCTGCCATCTGTGAAGAATCTTGGTTGCACCTTGTTCAAGGCTTTTGGTAACTGTAAAAACAGTCACAGTTGGTGGCACAGGAACCAGCTTTAGCTTCCACCAAAGAAGGATGCCAAAGCTTCCACCTCCACCTCCTCTTATTGCCCAAAATAGGTCTTCTCCCATGGCTTTCCTGTCAAGAATTCTGCCATTGGCATCAACAATTTTAGCATCTATGACGTTATCCACCCCAAGGCCATACTTTCTCATCATGCTTCCATATGCTCCTCCTGTAATGTGCCCTCCGATGCCTAAGCTTGTGCAAAGGCCTGCAGGGAAACCATGAACTGAACTCTTTTCATATATTCTGTAGTACAGTTCACCAGTTGTGGCACCAGCTTGAACCCAAGCAGTGTTGCTTTTGATATCAACATTGATGCCACGGAGCTTGACCAGGTCAATTATTATGAAGGGGCTCTCAATTTCAGAAACATAAGAGATTCCCTCATAGTCATGGCCTCCACTTCGCACAATGAAGTGTATCCCAAGTTTCTTGGAGCAAATAACTGCTGCTTGGACAAGAGAATCAGTGTCGGGGGTGAATATAAACTCAGGTTTTGGTGCTGAAGGCACCAAACACCTTAGGTTCTGTGCGGTTGTATCAAGGATGCTGGTGAACGAAGGATTGCTTGGGGTGTAAATTAATGAATCAGGTGAATATTTTGTGCCTGAATTCAAGTTGAGACATTGGACAAAACTTTGTTTAAGTGAAGCTGAATTAGCCAATGAAAGTGGTAGAAGGAGGAGTAAAAGTGACAAGGGTATGATTGGAGAAACCATGGTTTTGTGTTCTCTGTTTTGTGGCAAAGAACTCTGTCACCAATGCTCAATATATAATGGAGCTATTGAGCCTCATTTAGTTAAGCATTACTTATAGTATTCAATTTATGCTATCCTTTTATTAATCTAACCAAATATTTCATCCTTTCATCTCCTCATCTCCTCAGTACGATGATGGAAATACAATTTTATTTATCATATTTATTCATTACATTTATTAACAAATACATTTCCTTTATTAGTAAATATATTTTTTAATTATTATGACTAGTAAAATTACAATTCAGCTTGTTTTAAAAAAATAAATAATATTTTAAAAGTAGATTTAACTAATTTTACCTATTTTTCTAAGTTTCCTTTAGTTTTTTTAAATAATTTTTAAATTATAAATAATTATTTTAGTTTAAAAGAATAGTTAAATTTTAGAAAAAAAAAATAATCATGTTGAATAAAACGGTTAAATTAGAAAAAAAAAACTGCTAAAATTTGTAAAAGAAAAATTTTAGTTTAGAAATACATTTATTTAAAAGATAAATTTGAAAAACAAATATGAACATCATAAAAAATTTCCTTTATTTATATTTATATATATACATACTTTTTTGTGATAATAAAAATAATAAAATTATTATTATTGTTATTATTATTATTATGATAATTTTGATAATTTTATTGTTAGTTTTATTTGTTTTGTAGTGTAATTAAAAAAAATTAAAAAAAATTATAATTTTAATGCTGATACTGTTGAAGGATACTTGATCTCAGACATACGTCATATATGAAGAGTGCTGGCATTGATTTGGGGTGAACGTTCTAATCTTAATTATGAAATTCGGAACATAAACTTTTTCATATTCTTTTGATTTGAAAAACATAAACCCATTATCATATACAAAAAATCTGAGAATGAGGACTTTACCTCATCCCATAAAAGGAAGAGGCATAACCCTTTAGTCATGTGCAATCCCCACATGTTTGTTAATGTTTTTGTTGTAAAGAATAAGAGACAAACATGTCTGTCTATGTATTTGAGGCATCATGCGATCATATGCACGTTAAAATTAAATGATGAATTAATACAATTATATGACTTATATGAAATATTAGGATAGATTTAAATGTGACTTAATAAAATATAAAGATTTATTCATTATTATAGAAAGTCATAATAAAAATAAAATAAAAAAGTTATCATAATTAACTTTATTTATGTTTTTGCAAATTTGTTTAGGAACTCTAATTTTAAGATTTAAGAATTTTATTATTCCGCTACCTATGATTGAAAGCATTTCTTAGCAAATTAAAATCAGTAATGCATGATGTCATGTTGTTGCGGTATCCTTATGAGGTTCAATTCCAATCGGAATTGAATAAAAAAAAAACCCTTTTATTGTTACCGCGTTAATAAGGTGTAATTGGTCTTCAATTGCGTTATAGAAAGCATTAATCGAAAATTTTGATTTCCTGTCAAATTGACATTCATTTTGGTGCATGAGTTTGAATTTCTTTTTTCAATTGGAATTCAATTAGAGTTATTTTGCTAGGTAATACGCGATTTGAAGCCGTGTTATTTGGAAAATTGTAGGTACTGTTACGGGATTTGATAACTAAATGTCTTAATTGAACGTGAATGTCTTTTCTCGTAGATTTCAATTGAATTGAAAGGAATGTGCAATTAAGTTTTATGTATTTTTGTTATGATATTAATGAAAATATTATGTATAATTTATAGTAATTAAAAGTATGTATTTATTTGAAATCAAGCATCACAAATCTTGGCAGCAATTAAAGTGAGTAAAATCTTAAAGTTATTTGATTTTAAATTACTGATGAATTGATTTCAATTACGCATAATATGGATGTTAATTAAAATTCATTATTATAATAGGTTATGAATAGCCTAATTGATTAATTATTCTTATAATTAATGAACATGATGATAGATAAGTTTGAATATATGACTAGTTTTATTTATATACCCAAAGGTAGTAAGTATTTTAGTTTATGCATATTTTAATTATCATTAATGTTATAAAATGATTAGTATAATTATGTTTCTTTTGTAGTGGATCTCCTAAAAGAAAACATTAGTCTACATAGAATGGTTAATTATGTATGAATCTGTATTTATGTTTAATTTTGGATTAAAGCATTAATGTTAGGCATGTGTTAATTACATGATTTGTTCTAGTATCTTTACATTTGTTTGCTATGTTTATTCTAGTATTTAATTGGTCGAATTTCTCTAAGTGAAGTGAACAAGTCCAATTTCACTTAAGTGGGTTGGATCTTGATTTGGCTTTTCAAGTTGAAAAGTCGCAGACTAGTATCACTAATGCTAGTAGCAATGAAGAGAAATCTCGTTTTAAAGTTTGAGAAAGGTCAAACGAACTTAACTTGATCTTTATATGAATGATCATAGCAAGTAACATTAAGTTTGTTATTTCTAAAACTAAGAATGAGCTACAGTTTATGAAATTGTGGAAGAGCTCTCTCAAACTGCTAACAAGTCCTTCATTGGGACATTAATGAGTACCTTGACAACCATGAAGTTTGATGGTTCATGTACTATACATGAGCACATGATCGAGGTGACAAACATTGCAACAAGACTCAAGTCTCTAGGAGTGGCAGTGAGTGGATGAATGTTTGCTCATGCAGTTCATTTTGAACTCACTATCGTCTAAGTATGGTCTGTTTTAGATGGAACTATAACACCATAAAAGACAAGTGGAACGTGTATGAATTGCACAATATGCAAGTTTAGGAGGAGACCAAACTTAATGACGTATGAAGCCACTTTGTTCATTATGTAAGGAATCAAGGAGTTGGAAAGAAAATTGACAAGTCTTCAACCAAATCCAGAAGAAAAATGACAAATTTCATTTTTGCGAGAAGTCTGGACATTTCCAAAGAGACTGTCTAAAGCATAGAGCTTGATTCGAAAAAAAAAAGGTGAGCATAATGTTTATGTATTCACATAGAGTAGAATGGTTCATGTGGTGAGAGTAGTAGAAAATCCTAGTCTAAGGTAGAATAATGGCCTTAGATGATCATGGATTAACTTTGTGTGTGGTAGGAGGAAACTCATTGGCAATGACACTACAGAACGGTAGAGGTCACAACAAGTGCAAGTTTCCAATAAATCCAATTTCATTACATATATCAAGATAATTGAATTAGTATATCTTCTATGTTTGGTAATACATGTTAACTTTGTTTAAAGTGGCTTGATTATTACTTGCTCATTTTATTTTCACTAGCTTATCCTTTTTTTGTGTTTTTGTTTTCTTGTTAATCTTTTCTTTTGCAATTATAATCAAAAATTTATGTGAGCAGATGGAGATACTTGTTTATCCTCATGATCAGGTGGAGGGAGATACTGCTGTTTAAAGTAGATGTTATAGATCAATCCATTTCTTTTAACATCATTTCGAGAAACTCTATATTGTTTATGTTCATAATTTACTTTTAAGGTTATTCTATGTCTTTAAACATTTTGTATAATTAAATTTTTAAATAATTGTAATAGTTGATCTTGTATCTCGTTTGCTCGTTTATATTTGAACATATAATATTTTATTTAATAATATTTTTTATTAAATGGGACATTACAAATTTTAACCTCTTAAAGTAATTTTTTGAATTAATAATAACATATAAAAACTACCACTATCTTACGATGCGTCAAAGAAAAAGAGAATTCTTGTAAATTGAATCCATTTTCTGGACCACTTTCGGGGTTATAGTCTTATGGTCCACATCGCTAATCAATTACCATGTTTTTTACTTTAGTTCATTGCGTTCCGTAACGTTTACCCATCCTCAAGTTTTCTAATACTCGTTTTCCAAGAGTAATTAAAGTAACAAATATTCCCCAGTGTTGAACCTTGAAGTCACAATTCAAGATGATATGTTGTTTTTGAACGTATACAACAAAATTTTAAGTTGCAGTGTAACTATATGAAAAACAATTTGAAAAACATGGTACTATAAATTTTTTTTTTCATTTGGAGAATTAATTACATTATGTTTCTAGTGGTAAAAACACTTTTGTTAGTAACTCAACATATCATTAAGTTTGTTTTGTTATTCAACATAAATAAAACTTATATAACTATCTCACATAACATATACGTGTTTTCAAAAAGAATTACGCAATCTAAACAAATGTTTCACATAATATTTCCTATCAAGCCTGCGTGCATCTATAACTCTTTTTTTTTTCACGTATATACAGTTAAAACATAATTTATTTAAATTAAAGACCTTTAAATTTTGGCATGTATTATAAATTACAATAGCATTAGAATGTTAAACCCCCCACACTATTTTAAACAAAACCTTTATTATTGGTTAAAATATTCTAAAAATTGCATTTCTTAGATTATGTTCGGCTTAACATGATTTTTTTTATCATCTTTATTATCTATTAATTGTATGGTTAATTTCATACTGAAAAATTTTATTTATGTCCGAAATTATTACTTTTGAATTGATGTTATGTTATAAGTAGTTGTTGTGCTGGATAAAAAAGCTATATTTAGTTTTGCTAATTGGTTATGTTTAAAATACAAATATTTCAAAATAAATTACTTCAATTTAATTTGATTTTAACCAGAGTTATTTTCATTATAAATCCACTTTACGTGCATTTACTTAAACATAATAAGACGACTTTTGACTAATGGGAGCTCGTGTTGACTGGACCCTTAATTAATACTTTCCCCAAAAGATAAAAAGTGAAAATTAGGGAGAAAATAAGAAATATAAAGGAAATTCATTGGCCCAGTGAGTTAGAAAGTAAAGAATCTATTCATTCCTTTGTAAAAGCACTCTAAAAGCAAACTTAGTTAAAAAGTAAAGCATTTATTCATTCCTTGTAAGAGAAACACTCCAAAAGCAAACTTAGATCATTTTAAGTTTATTATAGGTTTAAAAATATAAATAATGTCTTAGTGATATGATTAAATAAAATTAATTATTTATCCTATAATCCTTACAAAAACATCATGTTTTTTTAATATTATTACTTGAATCAATACAGTAGATATTAATAGGTATGATTTTCAACACTTGTGAATTTATAAATAGTCCTAGATTAAAGAAAATATCTATAGAAAAAAGAAAATATATGGCACGCTCCACAAGGCAGAAAGAATTCAACACTCCGTAGAAAAGGAAATAATAAAGAATAGAGGTAGTTGAACTACCACCCTTTACATTTCTCATCTTTATCTTTTTATAATACATAAGAAAATAAATAACTGAGTCCAATCTCATTTGGTTCATCTTGAAATTAATATAATATAAATAGGTTAGAATAGAATGATATGGCCTCTAATGATGATTGAAAATCATGTTTTAATCTGTCTAGAGATAGGTTAGCAATTAGCAGGCTAACCCTAGAAATGAAAAAAAAAAATGTTTAAGTTCTTTCTATTTCATGAAGTTAATTTTAATTGTTAACTTTAAGTAAGTTAGCTAAAATATGTTACACAATTTAGTTAAAATTTGATTTCAACATAAATTTGTCTTTTAGTATATTAGAGAATTTGAATTTATAGAAAAACTAACCACAATGATAAATTTATTTTTGAATTTGTAAAGAATACTTTAGAAAAAACATATATTTAAGTTTAAACAACTAAGAACATTTAATATTATAAAAATGAAAAAAATAATGGTTGGATGGAGTAGTTAGAAGCTTGAATTACCTATAATGTTCCATCATTTTAGAAATTAAGTAGATCAATGCAATCTATTTTGTCATCTTCAATCATGTTTTGTGGATGAAATAAGAAAGAGTGAAAATATGGATGGTGAAAATAGTGTTTATTGTTTGGTGAATTAAAAATAAAATAAAATAAGACTCACTTGTTATTATTTAATAAATTCTCATATACTTTAATTCATTTATCAATTAGTTTTTCTTTATTTTTTGAATTTCTTCTCACTCAAACACTTTTTATTCATTTTTAATCTATTCCCTTTCACATTCTCTATTTTGCATTTAATCGCTTTCTCACTGTTTAACAATTAATTGTTTTAAGAATATCTAAAATGAAATCATTCATACGTGAAAATATAAGGTTGGAAATCTTTTTGTTTATGTTTTCTTTCTTATTATTATTTTCCTCTCTAATTTTTGTTTTCTGTTTTGGAAGTCGACCATTTCTCATATTTTTACAATCAGTTCCTACCAGTTGAAAAATATTGAGAAATGGTATTTATATTAAATGAATTTATTCAATTAATTTTTTTCTCTAAAATATCTATATTCTTAATTATTTGAAGTTATCTTTCAATATCTTATAGTTTCATCAATTTTATCACTTACGAAACATTTGTGCTTTTGTTGATTTGGGTGGTTCATTAGTATTTTAGAAGTCTTGTTATATTTTCAAGTATGTTTTGTTATTACGTGGAAAACAAACAATGGTGTTTAGAACATATTAAGACAGTAAGAGGAAAGGTTTTATAATATTGCTTTATATTTTATATTATAACTGTAATTTATCAGAATATCTTTTAGAACTAAAATTTTGACGGGTTATCAAATTCTAAAAAAATATAATATTTATACAATATCCGATGTGATTATTCACCTTAATAATAATGTCTTAAAAGACTTGAGATGATTTCTTAACTCTCCACAACATCTTACATAGACTAAAATCAGACTAATATTAATCCATAGTCTAATTCATCAAGACAATTTTTAAATTAAAATCATGACATAATTGATCCTTTTATATCAGAGAACTTGATGTTTAAACAAGAATAAACATATAGAAGAAAGATTAAAACATAACTTTTTTCTACTTTTTTGGTTTAGTTTAATCACTAATTAATTTTTATATTAAATATGAAATCCCTTGTCCAGCAGTTTATTTATTATTTTTCTAAATAAATTTGCTTTAGAATTGTTTTGTTTATAATTTTAATTTTAGAAATTTCTTATTCATTATCTGTTTTTAACCTTTGTTGAATTTTAAGGACTTATAGTTATAGAGTATAAATAAACTACGTTTGATTTAAACCATTTATTTAGGCTATTAAATTTGTTAAACCATGTTCTTTTAGATTGACTCAGTCTGTTACTATCTTATACGGTAAAATGTCACTAATATTACCCAGGAACAAATACAATTATTAAGTTAACAAAAGTATATTTAAAAGAAAGCTGCCATGTTACTTTAATGTTAAATGATTCGTTTAGAACCAAAAATTAATATAGTAACTGAAAACTTCAACATAAATAAATTATTAAAAAGATAAAAGTAAGCCTTTTTTTTTATCTTAAAAGAAGAGATAATTTATACTATAGAATGGCATTGGAAGGAACAAACTCATTGCAATAAGTTTTAGTTATATTACTTTGCTCAGGACGTGATAGGGTTAATTTCTGATTTAATTTTTTTCGTTCCGTTTCTATTTGCATTTTACTATTAATGCACAGCAAGTGTTGTTGTACAATATGGAGTGTAAAAAGTAAAATAAAAAGTCCAAAAGGTTATGCATAAAACAACGAAAGGTCAAAAGTCAAAGCAAAATATAAGGTACAAAATATTATATAAATATTTATCATAAAGTAGTGATTATGGAAAATTTTTATACTATATACAAATAAGTTACATTGATTGCATTGAAATTCACTAATTTTTTATGGTATTACAATATTTATATTTATTTAAATTAATGTTAATATATAATATTAGTGTAATATATTTTTAACATTTAATCTAAATTGCTTTTAATATTTATTAAAATTGTGAGTTTAAAATAAAATTTTAAATTTTTTTATCATCATCTTCATTAACTCAAGAATGGATGAAAATTGAAAATAAAGTAAGTTTCCTTTTTGCATTGATTGATGAAAATGGAGAGAAAACTGATTTACAAGAATCTTTTATAAGAGGTACTACTTTGTTCTTTTCATACACTAATCATAAGATTAAGATCTAAGTCTTAGAAAAAAAAGTAGTTATTAAAGTATCCTATAAGATTTTTAGTATGAATGAAAAAATATTTTTTGTTTTAAAAAAATATATTTCTGCCAACAACTAAATAATTTTTATGAGATTGTGTTTCTTATAAGACTTTTGCATTGGATTAAAAATTGAAAATAAATGATATAAATAATGTGTAAAATAAAACCTATAAAACTTAAATTAAGATCTCCGCCAATGGACTTTAGATGTTAGGAAGAAATATGAATAAATTTTTTTTAGTATCTCTTTAGAAAAAACCGATCTTCCACATTCAATTTAGTTTCACTTTTCAAAGACATTTGGTAGGTAAAGCTATTAATTAATTATAATGACTGTGTGGTTTTGAGATGGTTCCCTGTTGTTCAAAGAAGGCATGCTTTAGACTTCAATTGAGTAAAAGGAGTAATTAAATGTCCCTCAAACTTTTGGATCTTTTTCTATGTAAAGTCACTTGTCATGCTCACCAACAAACAGTGAGAAAAAACATCTTCATTCATAAGAAAATATCATGTATTAGACTATTGGTGACGATTTTAATATGATGATTATTTAAATTTGTCTTTTATATATATATTTTTAAATTGTACTCATTCATTACATAGTTTAAATGAGTTCCTTAAAAATATTGGTAGTGTCATTTTTTTTTCAACAAATAAAACTCATAATTATTGAACAAACCCTAATTTAAACAATTAGAAGAGAGCTTACGTTTTATAGAGATTTTACACATGATTCTGTAAGGCCCATTTTTCTTTCTTTTCTTTTCAGCCTTGTAGTTGGGCCTAAGGCCGACCCAAACATGTAAGCCCTTAGGTCTGCCCTAAAACCTAGGGTACCCTACATTTTCAGGACACTTTGCCCTTACCTTGAGCTGCAACCGTCACCCATCTTCTGCTAGGGTTCCATTGCCGGGAAGTTTCGTTACTCCATGTAAGTACTATGCTAGCCATTCTCGTCTCCATTGTTCTTTCTCGTTTCCTTCCGTTAGGGCTTCCAAATAACCCATGTCGTGCTCCTGTTTCTCTATCCTTTCAGTTTTTCCATTCGCTCCTTGAGCTGTTGTGCTCGTGTGTTCGGTGTCGAGGGAGTGTCGGAGCGCTTTGCTAGCTTGAATCTCAGGTACGGGAAGTTAGGGTTCTAGTTTCGAGTCCCTTTTTGAACTGTTTATGAGTTAATTGTTGTTTGTACGGTTGGATCTGTCGTTTGGACGTGTGAGAGTGCTTTGCATGTGTGGTTTGGCCGGAAAACATGGTTGTACAGTGAAAAACAGTGGCGAGACCTGTTAATCTCGCCCAGGCGAGTCAGTCTCGCCTAAGCGAGATGAAACAGGGAGCTCACCTAGAGCTCTTGCGCGAAATCTCGCCCAGGCGGCTCGCTCATCTTTTGAGCGAGCAGGCAACTCGCCCAGGCGAGAGGGATCTCGCTTAAGCGAGATCCCGTGATGCCCTCACACTTGCCTTTGTGCTCTCGCCTAGGCGAGAGGGAGGCTCGCCTGAGCGAGCACGTCTCGCCTGAGTGAGACCCCTCAGCCTGAGCGAGGTGCTGGGCGAGACTGTGCTATGTATTGGATGTTTGATGTTTCCCGAGTGATCTATTTTGGTTGAGTATGATTGGATGATGGGTGATAGGTATATAATGGAGCATGAGGTATGTTTGGCATGATGCATGAGTTGAGTAGTATGATTGTATGATGGGTGATATGTATATAATGGAGCATGAGGTATGTTTGGCATGATGCGTGAGTTGGGTATGACGGGTTGAGTATGATATTGGCATGTGAAATGAATGAATGGGTTGGAACCAAAGGAACACGTGATTAATATGAGATGAGACCCCAGACTCATTGGGGTGGTGATGATCAGAGGTGCGGATTTGAGATGTGATTGATAAGAGGATTAAACTTCAAGAGTTGATAAGGAATTGATAATGTTATTTAATATTCTTTTATTGCTGATTTTATGAATGTTGGTCCGTGTCAGCGTGTAATTCCTTGGGGTCTCTAGGTGAGACCTCCGGGGTCGCGCTTCAGTGGTCGGGACGTAATTCCATGGCCCCTGCTAGTGGGTGTTCATGGTGGTGCCCCATCTGTATAACTAGGTAAGGATTCAAGGTAAGGTTG
>Ga0209589_1009743_pt1 | contig 14340 bp, 16 predicted proteins | sample CowpeawhiteBW_FD_187525 | JGI IMG/M metagenome (GOLD analysis project Ga0209589, IMG submission 187525) | Root nodule microbial communities of legume samples collected from California USA - Cow pea white BW (SPAdes) (version 2) | ecosystem: Host-associated > Plants > Roots > Nodule | place: USA... | reverse complement strand
ATGCAATATAATACAAACCCCAAAACGAGTACAGCTTCGAAAATATAAAACAACACCACGCATTCATCAACACACATTCATCAGCACGAAGACAAAAAGCACAAAAGAAAACTCACCTTCCACGACTGCCAAAGATTCTCTTTCGTCGTCTTCCACTGCCGAACCTTCTTCTTCCCAACTTCGCCCTCTCCAACGAACGGAACCACAATCTCCCTGCTTCTTCGCCGATCGTCGAACCACAATCCCAATTTTTGCTTTCCGCTTTCTGCCCTGATTTTTCCTTCTCCACCCAATTTCATGTGTTGTGCCCTAATTCTCTCTAGTGTGTTGTGCCCTAATTCTCTCTCAACGTAATATTTTCCCCAATTCACTCAGTAAACACGAACCAAAAATTTTTACTTACACAATTATTACTTAATTCCTTTTTTTTTACATCTTAATCCACGTGCACACCCACTGATTCTGCCGCGTATCTGTTCCACTATGCCAGCTCAACAGGTCCCAAACGGCGTTAAATGGTATTTAACGGAAGGTACTAAAATTAACCCGTTTAAAAAGTTTGGGTACTAAATTGAACATTCCGAAAGTTCGGGTACCAAAATGAACATTCCGAAAAAGTTTGGGTACCAAATCAGTATTTATACCTATTTTTAACAAAATTAAATTTATTTAAATGTATATTTTGCACTGATATTTATTTAAATTTAAATTTAAATATTTATATATCCATAATTTATAGATAAATGTTAGAGTTGATTTAAAAATAAAAAATTTATAAATTCAAATAAAAAATTAAAAAAAAAAAATTATAACAATTCTAACATTTGTCAGTATTAGAAGTATAAAAATTATTGATATATAAATATTTAAACAATATTTAAATAAAGTTTAATGCAAAATATGCATTTAAATAAAGTTAATTTTGTTAAAAATATCAATTATAATAAAAATACCATTATAAATTTATATAAAAATTAAATTTGATATAGGGATGAAATTGATTTAGTTTTAAAAAAATAGGGACCAAATTGAGACAAAATAACAAATACAAGGACTACGTTGAGAGTTTTGACATCCCACAGTGGCACGTGGCACTGCCACATCACACTGTCTTTGCCACGTGGCACAATGTTAGATTGACACATGGCAATTTTAATTTTTTTTTAAATTATAAAAAAAATTAAAAATTTAAAAAAAATAAAAAAAAGTCAAAAAAACCACGTGCTGACACGTGGCACATAATTAACACTGTTACTGGACAACTAACGAAAAGGAACTGATTGCAACGAATTTTCAAAAATAGGGACTCAATTGAGTCAAATAAAAATGGGGGAACCTACTTGAGATTTTGCTTCAAAAATGGAGACCTCTGGAATGATTTAACCAATAAAATAATATTTATTTTTGCTTTACATTTATTTATTTATTAATTAATTACAATAATGATAAAATAAGAATCAAAGCAAGAACTTTAAATAAATAATTAGACAAGGGTTAGAACGTTATAAATAAATATAATAACAAAAATATAAATTAAATAGGATCAGTGCGTAACTGGAGATAAATAAAATAAAATAAATAAATAAGACCAATGCATTACTGGAGATAAATAAAATAAAATAAATAATTAGGACCAGTGCCATAACTGGAGATTAAATAAAATAAATAAACATGACCAGTGCATAACTGGAGATAAAATTAAATAAAATAAATAAACAATATCAGTACATAATTGGAGATAAATAAAATAAAATAAAATAAATAAATAGGATCAATGTGTAACTGGAGATAAATAAAATAAATAAATAGGACCGGTGCATAACTGGAGATAAATAAAATAAAATAAATAAACAGGATTAGTGCATAATTAGAGATTAAATAAAATAAATAAATAAACAGATCAGTGCATAATTGGAGATTAAATAAAATAAATATAAGAGGATAATAAATGAAAATAAGTTAAATGAAAATAAATAGAATAATATATGAGTCAAAATAAATAAAATATTAATATAAAACCCATGAGTTTATCAATATTAATATAAAAAGAGCTTAACCTCACTCCCCTTTACCTTATTGATTGAAGGGCACACTAATAATAATATTTGAAGATGACTAGGATTTCTTTGAATCTTTGCTCTAAACTTTCTTTCCCTATTTTCTCTTTCTCTGTCTTCTTTCTCTTTCTCTTTCTCTCTCTTCTTTCTCTCTCTCTTTCCTTTCTTTCTCTTTCTCCTTTTCTTTCTCCTTTTTTTCTCTCTCTCCTTTCTTTCTTTCCTTTCTTTCACTATCTTCTTCACATAACAACTTCTTCTTTTACTATATATATAAGCACATGCATGAGCTAAGTTTTAAAATCATCATTACATACATTAATGAAGAGATAATCCTTATCTCTTCATCTTATCTTCTTCTTTTTTTCTTCTTATCTTTTCTTCTTATCTCTTCTTCTTCTTCTTCTTCTTCTTCTTTTTTTCTTTTCTTTTTCTTTTCTATATTTTTTTGTCTCTTTTAGAAAATTGTTCATATTTTTTGTAATTAAAATATTTTTATCTAATATATATATATATATATTATATTTGTTTTGTTTTGTTTTGTTCTTATTGTTATTTTCAATAAGTAAAAATTACTTAATGATAAAATATATTTTCACTATTTAAACTACATTTAGAGAAAATATGAAACATTAGTAAAAACATATGATTTTCTAATTGTTTTATTTAAAATAAATAATACAGTTTATTAAAAATAGGGATGTTACATTTCTCCCCTCCTTTTAGGAATTTCGTCCTCGAAATTCATGTGGTTGTAAAAAGATAGGGATACATCTCTCTCATATTACTTTCTAATTCCCAAGTTGCATCACTTTCATCTTGTTGACTCCACAATACCTTTACCAAAGGTATGTCCTTTCCCCGAAGTTGTTTAATCCTTCGATCTCCAATCCTCACAAGAAACACATCATAAGTAAGGTTTTCTTGTATTTGTACTATATCAGGTTCTATCACATGAAAAGGGTCATGAATATATATACGAAGTTGAGACACATGAAAAACATTGTGAAGTTTCGAAAGGTTTGGAGGTAAAGCAATTTGGTATGCGACAGAACCAATTCTTTCAAGGATTTGATAAAGACCTATGAATTTAGGTGTAAGTTTTCTAGATTTGAGAGCTCTACCAACCCTGGTTACGGGTGTAACTTTCAAGAAAACATGATCTCCTTCTTCAAACTCAAGGGGTTTCCTTCATTTGTCATAGTAACTTTTCTACCTATCTTTAGAAGTTTTCATCTTTTCCCTGATCATTTTAATCTTATCAGTTGCTTGTTGAATTACCTCTAGACCCAAAACTAAGGAATTTCCATTCTCATACCAACACAACAGGGTTCTACATCTTCTCCCATATAGAGCCTCATATGGAGCCATTCCTATGCTTAAGTGGAAACTGTTGTTATAAGTGTAAGTGGTAAAAATTGATCCCAACTTCTATTTGTTCTAAAACATAGGCTCTCAACAAGTCTTCTAAAGATTGGATAGTCCTTTCCGACTGTCCATCAGTTTGAGGGTGATAAGTTGAATTGAGCCTAACTTTTGTTCCCAAGGCTTTTTGTAAGCTATCCCAAAATCTAGATGTGAAACGAGGGTCTTTATCAGAAATTATACTAGAAGGTACTCCATGCAACTTGATAATTTCTTTTATGTACAAATGAGCTAACTTTTTAAAAGAAAATCTAATGTTAATAGGTAGAAAGTGAGCAGATTTTGTTAATGTAAGACCCGGAAAAAATTAAATAATTAATTAAGTAATTATTGGATAAATGTGGGTAAGGAGAACCTTTAAGGTAATAAATGCGGAGTGTATGACGTGGAAAAGTACTAGCTCAAGTGGTTGAGAGTACTTGGTTTGTGTGAGAGGACTTAGGTTCGAGTCCTATGTATGTTATTTTTGTGTGTTATTAAATTTGTATTATTTTTATGTATATTAAAACGTGTTGTGGATTTTTATAATTATTGAATTGTATTGGTTAGTATGAAATATGAATCGGTTGCATTGGTTAGGCATTGAGTTGGCATGTGCATGGGTGTGGGTTCAAACCTTGGGAGACCCAAAGGAAACTCTAATTTTGTCATTTTTGGTTTTGATTTGAAGTTGAAGGGTTAAGGAAAAACCCTAGCAGAAGTATCAGTTAGGGGTAGCTGGAAAGCAAGCCAATTAGTGAGCTTGAATGGTCATTACCCTCTCTTAATGCTATTTTCGTTTTAGAGTATTAGGCAACCATTAAAACACCCCTAAAAAGCCTAATTGTGAGAGAAGAGAAAGTTTTCTGCAAAGGGTATTGTGAGGTTACAGAGAGATTACGAAATTGAGGTTGAAAGGTGAGGTTTGGGTGTGAAAAAAGGGCTGAATTGAGAGAAGACAAGGGAGACCAATTGGAGTTCAAGGAAAGGAGTAGAGGAACACTCGGGGAAGGCTTTAATCCAGGTTAGGGGAGCTGTTTATATTGCTTTTACCGTGGTTATGATAAACTTTGTCGAATGTGAATGAAATTGCATGTGGTACTTGCGTTTGTGACATTTTTCGCAGTTTCTGGATTTTTCCCAGAAACCGCCTAGTGGTGTTGAAGGCCCGCCAGGCGACTCATACGTTTAAGACCCAAAAACTGGGTTTTACTCATGCACCGCCTTGCGGCAAGGTGCTGCCCGCCAGGCGACACATACTGGATTTTCCAATTCTCACAGGTTTTGGGTGGTTCCGTGTTGTTGGAGGTCTGGGTTAATTTATATGATGTGTGTATGATTGAGTTGTTGTGTGATTACCTATAATCGCGAAATTGGTGGAAGATTTCATGAAGTTTCATGTGAGTTGGTATATTTAGGTCTCGTTTGGGTTTGGGAATGAATGTCATAACCAATGATTGTGAATGGTGAATTGTTTGCGTGTGATTGATGATGATCTGATGGTAATCTGATTCTGGGTATGATGCGTGCGAAATTACATCATTGTAAAGATGAACTGTGAAACAATAGGGTGGGGGAGTCACAAGGATTGCGGAGGGGGAATCTGGGCAGAGCCCAGTTTTTCACGTACCGCCTGGCGGTACTGAGGCTGCCGCCAGGCGACCTGTTAGGAGGGCAGCAGGTGCAATCTGGTTAGTGCTCTTGCCATGGGGTGCAATGATTGGGGTTCTTATTGGAAGTATTTTGAGATAGGATAGATTGTAATTTCATCATCTAGGATATTTAGATAATAAAAGGAAGATAAAAAATGTGCTTCGGTTATATTACATATTGTTAGCTGTTATGTTAATTTGGGTGTCCAAGTGCACATAAAATGATGACCAGATTGGGGTGGAATAAATAGTAGGGTGAAAGGGTTTAGAAACCGGGATATATGGAGTATGAGAACTAGTAAGGTAATAAAAAGGGAAAAGGATGGGTGAAAGAGTTAATTGGGCATATGGCCGTAACTGGGGTACGGTAATGTTCACAGAATAACATGTATAATGATAAGTGGTAAGGGGAATATTTTTAATTGTGGCTTGTTCTGTTTGAGAATCAAAAGAAATGTGGTATGCCGATAATGTTTGAGTTGGGCATGAATTGATTGAACTAGGTGTGTTTTAGTTTTGGTGATATGTTATAAATACTATGATTAGTGTGTAGAAGTAGTGTTGCGAATTGAGGTCTTCAGACCTGTAGAATGTGCCAAAAACCAGTAGCATCTCGCTACTGGTATGGCGCCTGGCCGTACAGGGCAGACCGCCAGACGGTAGTGCCTTAAACCAGTGGCAGTGGCCTCTGCCTGCAGGAGGCGCCTAGCGGCAGGATTGTGTCTGCCAGGCGGTGACGGAAAATTACGGGTCCTGTTTGGGTCGTAGCGCCTGGTGGTGGGAGTGTGATCGCCGGGCGGTTTTCTGCCAGTATCTGCCTAGCGGTGTCTAGGCGGTACCAGGCGGTTTGTGTGGTAATGGGTATCATATTTCATTCGTTTTATATGCATAGCTCACCCTATCTGTGTGTGTGTGGCGATGATCGGATGATTTATTATCCGGGAGCAGATGTTTTGACAGGTGTTATGGGCTTTTGAAGATTTGAATTTTGATGAACTGGAGATGCTTGAGACTAGAGAGCGGGATCATGTTATGGGCTTTTGAAGATTTGAATTTTGATGTATTTATGTTTTGGAACATTAGCCATTTTTGGTTTTTATGAGTTGTAATGTTTTTGAATTGCGAACCGTTACAATGTTTTGAATTTGCGACTTTAATTTTCCCGCGTTTTGGGAATATGCCTATATAGATGAGGAATAATTTTTATATTATCGTATTTAGTCTCATTTATTTAATTGTTTATGATATTTTCAAAGTAATATTCCTTAGGGATGTTACAGTTGGTATCAAAGCAAAAGTTTGGAAAATGTTTTGAAAAACATGTTTTGGGGCTTTTGGGGAGTGAGCTTGCTATGTGTGTGCATGGTATTATATGTGTGTTTAAATTTAAGGAGGTAAGAGTGTGTTAAACTAATGGAGTGATGTTTAACAGTTGAATATGTGGCGTATCCAGGCAATGGCAGCTAACAGAAGAAGGAGGAACGCTAACGGTGTTGATGACATTGCAGAAGGCATTCATCGCATGGTGGATGCAATGCAACAACCTATTCCAGCACAGCCGAGAGTGGCAATAACACCAGCAAGAGTGCCAACAATAGAGGATTTTTTGCGCCATAAGCCCGCAAAATTCACAAGTGGGGCCACTCCACACGAAGCTGATGCCTGGCTTCGCAAGTGCGAAAAGATCTTTGGAGTGATGAACTGTGCCGACGAGCAGAAGCTGACCTTTGCTGTGTACTTGCTAAATAATGATGTCGAGTACTGGTGGGCAGGCATGAAACAACAGATGTAGGTTAGGGAGGAGTCAGTAACCTGGGAAAATTTCAGAATCCAATTCTTAGAAAAATATTTTCCGAATACTGTTAAGCAGGACAGGGAGGCGGAGTTCTTGGCTCTGCAACAGGGGAACATGTCGGTGCAAGAGTATGTTAACAATTCGAGCACCTGGCAACGTATTATTCTCAGGCAATTACCGAGGAGTGGAGATGCCTCAAGTTTGAGATGGGGCTCAAGCATGACTTGAAAAAGGTGGTCACGCCGCTGAGAGAGAGAAGGTTTTTGATCTTGGTGGAACAAGCCAAGAGTGCAGAGTACCTAGAAAGAGGGTCGAATCCGGCAAGTCGACATCAGAAGAATGTCGTAGAGGCGAGACAGATGAAGAAACCTTATAGTCGACCTTAGACTTCTCAGGGCCCCATGTGTTACCAGTGTGGGGGACCCCATTTAAAGAGGAACTGCCCTCAAATAACCGGTGGGGTAGGAGGATCAGGAGATCGTCGCAAATGCTTCATATGCGACAAACCGGGCCACTTTGCCAATAACTGCCCGAAGAAAAAGAGTATTGGGGTGAAAAAGCCAGCCGCATTCCCAGCTGAGAGAGCTAGAGCAGTGGGAAGAGTATTCGCTATGACCTCCACAGAGGCTACCTAATCAGGTAACCTTATTCTTGAGCCCTGTTTGTTAATTGGCCAGTCAGTTTTAATGTTGTTCGACTCTGGAGCAACACATTCCTTCATTTCTAATGCTTGTGTGGGGAGACTGAACTTGGAGAAACGTGGTTTGGGATGTGAGTTGCTGGTGTCAACTACTTCCTCAGGTCAGGTAGCAACCAATTCAGTTTGTGTGGGGTGTGTGATGGAAGTGGCAGGTCGCAGATTCAAGGTGAACTTGGTGTGCTTGCCTCTAGAGGGACTGGACGTAATATTGGGAATGGACTGGTTGTCCAATAATCACATCATAATTGATTGTGGACGACACAATTTGGTATTCCCAGAGCATGAAAGGTTAGAGTTGATCTCAACTCGAGAAGCTATGAGAGCGTTGCAAGAAGGGGCCACATGTTTTATGGTGATGGCTAAACCAGAAAAGAAAAACGCAGTGGAGATGATTTTGAATATCCCTATTGTCAATGAGTACGCAGATGTATTTCCGGATGAAGTATCGAGACTGCCCCCAAGTCGAGACATAGATTTCTCTATCGACTTAGTTCCTGGTGCAGGTCCGGTATCCATGACACCGTACAGAATGACACCTGTAGAATTGACAGAACTCAAGAAGCAAATAGAGGATCTACTTGAGAAGAAATTTATTCAGCCTAGTGCGTCGCCGTGGGGAGCTCCGGTATTACTAGTGAAGAAGAAGGATGGGAGCTCAAGACTTTGTGTTGATTACAGGCAGCTAAACAAATTAACAATCAAGAATAAGTATCCTTTGTCGAGGATTGACGACCTACTAGATCAGTTGAAGGGGGCAGGAATATTCTCCAAGATATACCTACGATCTGGATATCATCAGATCTTGGTGAAGCCGGAAGATGTACAGAAGACGGCTTTCAGGTCGAGGTATGGCCACTACGAATATATAGTGATGCCATTCAGAGTAATGAATGCACCGGCAATATTCATGGATTACATGAATAGAATCTTTCGACCTTGGTTAGATAAGTTTGTCTTCGTCTTTATAGATGACATACTTATTTATTCAAAGACGAGAGAAGAGCATGCTGATCATTTGAGGGTTGTATTGAAGATACTCAGGGATCATCAGTTGTATGAGAAGTTGTCCAAATGCGAGTTTTGGCTAGACGAGGTACAATTTCTCGGGCATGTCATATCAGCCAAAGGCATTGCGATAGATCCGGCTAAGATCGAGACGGTCCTTAAGTGGGAGTGGCCTAAGACGGTGACTGAGGTGAGGAGTTTCCTGGGTCTGGCAGGATATTACAGGAGATTTATGGAGGGGTTCTCGAAGAAAGTGAACCCATTGACACAACTCACAAGAAAAGATCAGCCATTCTCTTGGATTGAAAAGTGTGGGGAGTGCTTTGAGGACATGAAAAGGTGTTTGACTACCGCTCCGGTGTTAGTAATTCCTAATTTGGGGAAAATGTTTGAGGTGTATTGTGATGCATCTCATCAGGGGCTGGGGTGTGTGTTGATGCAAGATAAGAGGCCGGTGGCATATGCTTCTCGTCAGTTGAAAGTACACGAGAAAAATTACCCGACTCACGACTTGGAGCTGGCAGCTATTGTATTTGCTCTCAAGTCTTGGAGACACTACTTGTACGGGTCTCAATTTCAAGTTTTCAATGATCACAAAAGTCTGAAATACTTGTTCGACCAGAAGGAATTAAATATGAGACAACGCAGGTGGATGGAGTACCTGAAAGACTACGACTTTGAATTGCTTTATCACCCAGGCAAGGCAAATGTCGTAGCTGACGCATTGAGTCGTAAGAAGATGCATGTCTCCTGCATGATGGTAAAGGAGTTGGAGCTGATTGAAAAACTTCGGGACATGAACTTGGGAATGCAGTTTGGACAAGGAGTTATACAATGCAGTATGTTAAAAGTTACTAATGACTTCTTGAATGAGATACGTGTGGCTCAGGGGCATGATATGGAGCTGCAACAATTTGTGGGATGGCTGGGTATAGATAAAGGAAAAGATTACCAGATGGGGGAGGACGGTATTCTACGCTTCAGAGGTAGGGTGTGTGTGCCTGGAGGACCCCTATTCATGCGGCAAATTCTGAAAGAAGGTCACCAAAGTCGTCTTAGCATCCACCCCGGAATGACTAAGATGTACAAGGATTTGAAGGAGTCCTTTTGGTGGAATGGGATGAAATCAGACGTGGCCGATTTTGTTGCTCAATGTTTGGTATGCCAAAAAGCCAAAATTGAACATCAAAGGCCGGGAGGTACCCTACAACCATTGGAGATACCTCAGTGGAAGTGGGATAGTATCTCCATGGATTTTGTGACACACTTGCCGAAGTCGACAAGAGGGCATGACTCAGTCTGGGTAATTGTGGACAGATTGACTAAGTGTGCACACTTCTTACCTATAAATCAGAAATGCTCGATGGATAGACTAGCAAAAACTTATGTGCGGGAGGTAGTGAGGTTACATGGGGTGCCAGAAAGTATAGTGTCAGACCGGGATCCGAGATTCACCTCCCGATTTTGGTAGTCATTACAAGCAGCCTTGGGAACTCAACTGAGGATGAGTTCAGCTTACCATCCTCAGACAAATGGTCAATCTGAGCGTACTATACAGTCTTTGGAAGATTTGTTGCGGTCTTATGTGTTAGACCATCTGGGAAACTGGAACGAAGTGTTACCTTTGGTGGAATTCACATATAATAATAGCTATCATGCTAGTATTGGAATGGCACCGTACGAAGCATTATATGGTCGAAGGTGTAGAACACCGCTGTGTTGGTATCAAGATGGGGAAGCCCTTGTGCTTGGCCCCGAGTTTCTGCAGTAGACCACTGGAAAAGTTAAATTAATCCAGGATCGGATGAGAGCTACACAGAGTCGGCAAAAGTCCTATGCTGATAAAAGAAGGCGGCCGTTAGAGTTTGATGAAGGTGATCATGTGTTTCTACGGGTTACCCCAACCATGGGAGTTGGAAGGGTTCTAAAATCGAGGAAGTTGACACCACGGTTTATAGGACCCTATCAGATTACGCGGAGAATTGGGCCGGCGACCTATGAAATTGCCTTGCCACCTCATCTAGCGAACTTGCACAACGTATTCCATTATTTCTCAGTTGAGGAAATACGTTGCAAGTCCAGACCATGTACTAGAGGTTGATGATGTACAAGTGCGGGAAGATTTAACCGTACTAGCTGGACTGGTTCGCATCCTTGACTCTCAAGTCAAACATCAGAGGGGTAAGGAGATAAAGACGGTGAAGGTGCTTTGGGATGAGGCAACTCTGGAGATGACCTGGGAGATGGAGGATCGCATGAAGTTATCCTATCCACATCTGTTCCTGGTAAGTCTTGTTTTCGAGGACGAAAACTTTTGAAGGTGGGAGGAATGTAAGACCCGGGAAAAATTAAATAATTAATTAAGTAATTATTGGATAAATGTGGGTAAGGAGAACCTTTAAGGTAATAAATGCAGAGTGTATGACGTGGAAAAGTACTAGCTCAAGTGGTTGAGAGTACTTGGTTTGTGTGAGAGGACTTGGGTTGGAGTCCTATGTATGTTATTTTTGTGTGTTATTAAATTTGTATTATTTTTATGTATATTAAAACGTGTTGTGGATTTTTATAATTATTGAATTGTATTGGTTAGTATGAAATATGAATCGGTTGCATTGGTTAGGCATTGAGTTGGCATGTGCATGGGTGTGGGTTCAAACCTTGGGAGACCCAAAGGAAACTCTATTTTTGTCATTTTTGGTTTTGATTTGAAGTTGAAGGGTTAAGGAAAAACCCTAGCAGAAGTATCAGTTAGGGGTAGCTGGAAAGCAAGCCAATTAGTGAGCTTGAATGGTCATTACCCTCTCCTAATGCTATTTTCGTTTAGAGTATTAGGCAACCATTAAAACAGCCCTAAAAAGCCTAATTGTGAGAGAAGAGAAAGTTTTCTGCAAAGGGTATTGTGAGGTTACAGAAAGATTATGAAATTGAGGTTGAAAGGTGAGGTTTGGGTGTGAAAAAGGGGCTGAATTGAGAGAAGACAAGGGAGACCAATTGGAGTTCAAGGAAAGGAGTAGAAGAACACTCGGGGAAGGCTTTAATCCAGGTTAGGGGAGCTGTTTATATTGCTTTTACCGTGGTTATGATAAACTATGTCTAATGTGAATGAAATTGCATGTGGTACTTGCGTTTGTGACATTTTTCGCAGTTTCTGGATTTTTCCCAGAAACCGCCTGGCGGTGTTGAAGGCCCGCCAGGCGAATCATACGTTGAAGACCCAAAAACTAGGTTTTACTCATGCACCTCCTAGCGGCAAGGTGCTACCCGCCAGGCGACACATACTGGATTTTCCAATTCTCGCAGGTTTTGGGTGGTTTTGTGTTGTTGGAGGTCTGGTTAATTTATATGACGTGTGTATGATTGAGTTGTTGTGTGATTACCTATAATCGCGAAATTGGTGGAAGATTTCATGAAGTTTCATGTGAGTTGGTATATTTAGGTCTCGTTTGGGTTTAGGAATGAATGTCATAACCAATGATTGTGAATGGTGAATTGTTTGCGTGTGATTGATGATGATCTGATGGTAATCTGATTCTGGGTATGATGCGTTCGAAATTACATCATTGTAAAGATGAACTGTGAAATAGTGGGGTGGAGGAGTCACAAGGATTGTGGAGGGGGAATCTGGGCAGAGCCCAGTGTTTCACGTACCGCCTGGCGGTACTGAGGCTGCCGCCAGGCGACCTGTTAGGAGGGCAGCAGGTGCAATCTGGTTGGTGCTCTTGCCATGGGGTGCAATGATTGGGGTGCTCACAATCTTGTTCTTATAGGAAGTATTTTGAGATAGGATAGATTGTAATTTCATCATCTAGGATATTTAGATAATAAAAGGAAGATAAAAAAAATGTGCTTCGGTTATATTACATATTGTTATTTGTTATGTTAATTTGGGTGTCCAAGTGCACATAAAATGATGACCAGATTGGGGTGGAATAAATAGTAGGGTGAAAGGGTTTAGAAACCGGGATATATGGAGTATGAGAACTAGTAAGGTAATAAAAAGGAAAAAGGATGGGCGAAAGAGTTAATTGGGCATATGGCCGTAACTGGGGTACGGTAATGTTCACAGAATAACATGTATAATGATAAGTGGTAAGGGGAATACTGTTAATTGTGGCTTGTTCTATTTGAGAATCAAAAGAAATGTGGTATGCTGATAATGTTTGAGTTGGGCATGAATTGATTGAACTAGGTGTGTTTTAGTTTTGGTGATATGTTATAAATACTATGATTAGTGTGTAGAAGTAGTGTTGCGAATTGAGGTCTTTAGACCTGTAGAATGTGCCAAAAACCAGTAGCATCTCGCTACTGGTATGGCGCCTGGCCGTACAGGGCAGACCGCCAGGCGATAGTGCCTTAAACCAGTGGCAGTGGCCTCTGCCTGCAGGAGGCGCCTGGCGGCAGGATTGTGTCTGCCAGGAGGTGACGGAAAATTACGGGTCCTGTTTGGGCCGTAGTGCCTAGCGGTGGGAGTGTGACCGCCGGGCGATTTTCTGCCAGTATCCGCCTAGCGGTGTCTAGGCGGTACCAGGCGGTTTGTGTGGCTGTACAATTGTCTTCTTTTGCTTGATTAGTGATCTTGAAGGACTAAGTTCGCTTCTTTTGTGCTTGGGCTTGATGGACTAAGTCCAATAGGGTTCTGGGATGTGCTTGAGTGGTTGAATGCATGATGGGCATGGAACTAGTTGAGTTCCCATCGATTACTATTGGGCGAGGAGTCCTTAGTATGGTGATTGTATGCGTTGGGCGCACGATGGGCAAGGAACTGTGATGTTCCCGTCGGCTACTATTGGACGAGGAGTCCTTAGTATGGTGATTGCGTGCGTGTCAGGATCCAAGTGTAGTGAGCTTGGATGTGTTACTACAGGCGAGGAGTCTGTAGGGTTGGACTATGAGCAGGATTGGCTCGTAGGGTTGGACCACGAAAGGGATAGTTTCGTGGGAGCACAGAGAAAATCCCAGGACCTAGTTTCATGCATGTGACTCAAGAAAGAATATTGAGATCAGGGGTGGATAATTTGTAATTAACATTAACCTGTAAATTTTTATTGGGATGGGTATCATATTTAATTTGTTTAATATGCATAGCTCACCCTATATGTGTGTGTGTGGCGATGATCAGATGATTTATTATCCGGGAGTAAATGTTTTGACAGGTGAGCGAGGAGATGCTTGAGACTGGAGAGCGGGATCATGTTATGGGCTTTTGAAGATTTGAATTTGATGTATTTATGTTTTGGAACATTAGCCATTTTTGGTTTTTATGAGTTGTAATGTTTTTGAATTGCGAACCGTTACAATGTTTTGAATTTGCGACTTTAATTTTCCCGCGTTTTGGGAATATGCCTACATAGATGAGGAATAATTTTTATATTATCGTATTTAGTCTCATTTATTTAATTGTTTATGATATTTTCAAAGTAATATTCCTTAGGGATGTTACAAACATAAAGGTGAAAATAGGTGGCTTGAAAATAGATTAAAATAGCTTGAAACAGAAAATGAAGAATTGAAAACTGAGCTTGAAAATATTGAAAAGCATAACAGTGGTAATTGCAAAAAGAGTGTGCTTAATTGTGAAAATTGTTCCAAACAATTAGAGAGAATCAAATATCTAATGAGTACATTAACTAGATTCACTCTAGGAAGAAATTATCTAGATGCTATGCTAGGTTCCCAAAGAAGTGTACTGAACAGAGAAGGCATAGGATATGCAGAACACGAAAATCAACT
>Ga0209589_1009740_pt1 | contig 14343 bp, 8 predicted proteins | sample CowpeawhiteBW_FD_187525 | JGI IMG/M metagenome (GOLD analysis project Ga0209589, IMG submission 187525) | Root nodule microbial communities of legume samples collected from California USA - Cow pea white BW (SPAdes) (version 2) | ecosystem: Host-associated > Plants > Roots > Nodule | place: USA... | reverse complement strand
ACAAGAACACCTATATAATTCTAGAACCTAAAACCCAAGAACTTGATCTACCAATCAAGAACTCCCCCTAGGAGCAATGCATCCACGCAATTGCACCTAGGCCTACACTTCACACAATGAAGCAACTTTAATCAGAGATACAATCAAAATAAACAAGAAACGAATACACCTATAGTTGTGCAGATTTGTCAATTTGCTCCTTGATTCAAGCTAGACCCATCAAGTTAGAATCAAGCATCAATCTCCTTGAATCTTCACTTGAATGATCTTCCATAATGCTCAAGAACTCTGTGTCTCTCAGAGGGCTATTTCTTAGAATGAATTTCAGTGATCTATAAATTTTCTCTCTAACTGAAACAGATTCAGAAAATAACTTTTATATTGAGTTCTTTACTGTCATTAATGGATTAGGAGTTTACCTAATCGATTATCGTGAGTGTGTTTTCACTGCCTTAGTGCAGTACTCACAGTTAATCCATTAGTTAAACAGCTAATTATTCATGTTTGCACAAGAAAGATTGTGATGGTTAATTACAACTTAATGCAGGCTTAATTACAACTTGATGTAGGCTTGATTTACATATGATAATTTCATACTAACAGCCTAATGCACAGCCTAACTAAAATAGGACTAATTCTAAACTGGTAATGCACATGAAGTGTAGCCTTGGACATCATCAAAACCATCTTCATATGAGTTGAAGTAGCTCCCCTTTCAACAAGTTCTAATATGAGAAAGAATGAGTATATATTTTAGAATTCTAAAGAAGAGGTAGAGAAAAAGTGTTTTAGAGAGAAAATATTTTGTTAAATGAAATTTTCACATTTCATATCTTTTAAATCACTTATATCCTTGAACACGTTAATTAGTCGTTCTAACAATGTCAATTTTTTTTTACTAAATTTAAAAATAAAATAATTAAATTTATGTAAAAGATAATGAAAATATTATATTTATTTAATTCTAAAATTAAACATAATCAATACAAAAATTCAATAAAATCTAAAGTTTCACATACACTAGAAAAAAGTATAATTCTTATGTCCTTATAAAAAAATTTACAATATCAGAAAATTACTAATTACTATAGATATAATTTATTAACTATAATGATCTGTAATTAAATAATAATATAAAAAATTATTCATATGTTACATTATGAACCAATAATATATGTAAAGTTAGTATAAACTATTATAAATTATCAAATTAAATATCTTTTTTAATATGTTTTTAATTCTTAAACTTTGATGTTAAATTGAAATTTGTCCATTTTAAATTTGATATATTTTGATTCTTAAACTTTCAAATAAATGGATAAAGTCCATTTAACCTAATGACATTAATTATTTTAGGTTTGCTAAACTGTGTATCTGAAGAGCAATGACATATCAAATGGTGTAACAACTTAAATGTCATTCTGAAAACTATGTCTATTAACTTTTAAAAATTTGAGACCAAAATATACCATAGTTTAAAACATAAACAAATTATAATTTTAAGTTAAAAGTCAATATATTTAACCTAAATTGCGTTAATCTTAAACTACACTGATAATAAATTTGTTAACTTTTACAATAACTATATTAAAACCGTTATAATAATAATTGAGAAAATAGAAAATTAATAACAAAATATAATTTATGTTATCATTTAATTCTAAAGTGTTGTATAAAGGTAGCTTTTTTTTATAGATAATTTTTTTTTTGAAAAAGGTGTATGCATATTTTGTGTTAATAGATTAGTATTAATAATTTTCATATATTATATGAATACATTGGGAAAATAATTAAAGAAAATTTCCCAAAAGAAAAATTAATTAAATTTATATGAGCTAGAAAAGCCAATTTAAATAATTTGATATTATGAACTTCAAGGTTTGTTAGTTAAGCTGATTGAATAAGCAATAAATCAAGTTTGAGTCATCAACCTTTTAAACTCAAATCCAAATTGAAAATGTTTAAATCATTGGTAATATATATATATTTCAGTATATTAAATTCTTAAGCTAAACACCGATAAAAACCTAAATATGCAGTTATGTTTACAATTTTCATGGTTGCATGTTATTTACACGCGCGTGTATGCACGTGGATGTAGTCGACATGGTTTTCATTTTCAGCGTCTCTCTCCTCCGCATTGACCGGTTATTACCCGCGCACGGTCGTATCTTTGCGGGGCCCGCACCCGATAGAATCTATATGGGACCCACCCTGAATAGTTAAACCTCTTTATCTTAATCAATCCATTGCATACACTCTAAACCCCACTTAATTAATGACCCAAAGCAACCTTATCAATCCAAACATTTTCGACATACATAATTTAACCACCAAAATGTATTTAGTACCCTAATCATGCTGAAATCAACATTTCTGGGAGGGGCTGAATGCTGGAAATATGAGTTGCTTAAAATAATATTTCAATTTTCTTTAATATATAGGATTGCTTAAAGTTTTTTTTAACAATTATTAAGTTTAAATTTAACTATTTATTTAAATTCAAATATTTATCTTACCATTTGTTTATTTTTTAGATGATGATAAATAAAAATATAAAAAATTAATATATATATATATATATATATATATATATATATAACATTTATTAAGATGATAAAGTGAGTCAATATATTCTGCATTCTTCTAAAAATGGGACGAGTGAAGTGACTCACAATAGAGAAGTGAAGTGAATTTCCTATCGGATTGATGGATTGACCCTCAATTTTTTTAAAATTTATGCTTTTAATATATATATATATATATATATATATATATATATAATTAATATTTTTAATTAAATAAATTAAAATTAAAATTATTTTTATATTTTAAATTACTTTATTATAATTAATAATTATAATTTAATTTTAAAGTAGTAATGAATTATAATTACATTTTAAATTATAATTCATTTATTTTTATTTTTACATTTTAGATCTTCAAGTAATACAATATAAAAAAATTAAAATTATTTTTTACTTTAATTTTATTTAAAGAAGAAAAAAAAAATAGGTTCATTGACTAACTGCTTTGTCCTACCAATTTGGCAACTAAGTATGTCAAAGTAACTATTGATTTGTTGAAAATATTATTTTCTTTTGCTAAGATCTTTTAACAACTTTTGTATAAAAATGTAAGCAATAGAAACAATTTATAAATATAATAAAAGAAGTGTTAATACTTATTTTATATAGGCTTACACTAACTAAATTACGTCCAATTTACTTTAAAAAACTCTTAAAAAGTTCCATTATAATTAAAACTATTATAATAAATATGGTCTACTATTACTTTTGACTTAAATGTGTACACAATCACATTCTTGATAATCCTTCTTTATCTCCTCTTAAGATAAAGAATACATGCATTATTTGATTAGTAAGTCATTTATGACTTTTTCAAGTATTCTTCATATTATGACTATTGGTTTCTAAAAAAATGTCAAATAAGAAAAGTAAAACTATAGAAAAAAGATGATACAATAAGGTGCACTCTTAGCTAGAAATCAACTTCATTGAGGGAAGGATTTACAAAGATATATTTAAAGACTAAAGTGTTGATACATGGTCAAGTATGCACTCTTCTATTAGATAGGGATTTTATGTGTAGATAGGGATTTTATGTGCAACTGTTTGCATGAAAGAAGAAAGCTTTTTCATAGGATTATTAGTCAACAAATGAAGTTAATGAGTCCTTTTATAGGCATCTTAATATTGACATTTAAGAGCTTTAGTGTCTTTTTGAAAAATTTAGGGACTTGCAAAGTTATAGGTCCTAATTATAACATCACAATCGAATATTACTAATTTTAATAAAAAAATAATAATATTGAAATATAAACCACATTTATTATAATATCTTTCTAAAGATGCGGGAAAATTAAAACCATATATTAATCGTCATAATAATAATATCCAGAAAATTTAACTCCAAGTTTTACATCTCCAAGACTAATTATAAATCGGAGTTACAAAAAACCAGAAATAGGTTGTAATCATTAAATTCTCAATCTGCCCCACTTTGATGCTATGCCTCACCAGAACCACCTTCAACATCATATGCTCCTGTGTAATGAATTACACGATCATCACCGAAATAAGCAGATAGGGTGAGCTAACATATATAAATATATACAATTCAAATATATATGCACACACTAATCAGAGAACTTTATCCTCTGATTCTATACCACATGACCGCCACCATTTTACCCACGTTCTACATCTTTGGATGATAACCTCCAGATACCCTTTTGCGGCCACCACCTACAAGCCACAACTTGTAGAACACGTGAGGGAAATCATGTTACGGACCACGCTCCGCAACACCAGGTGGAATTTCCAATACGAACCGCAGTTCGTACTCTTGACACAAGATTATCACATCATTGGCCACAACCTATGATTGCTCAATCAAGTGGAGACCCTCCATACGAGCCACAACTCGCACACTCACACCAGTAACACACACCATTCTGAGTCACAACTCAAGGAATGTCCAGTGTTCATCCTCTATCCTGAGCCACAACTCAAGGGATGTCATTCTGAGCCACAAATCAAGGAGTGTCATGTGTTTACCCTCCATCCTGAGACACAACGGGTTACCATTATGAGCCACAACTCAAGGAATGTCCCAACAAAGTCCATCCTTAAGGTATCACCCAAAGCCTGGTAGACCACGCACATCCAAAGCATACAAGCCCTACCCTTGCATTATCGTCTGGCATTGCTCTAGAGTCGCCATATGAAAGCTAGTTGTAGACCGCCTAGCAGAACTTCTTTGTTGTCAGGCGCTAAGTGCCTTTGAACACACTACCTCTGTAGGTATCACCTGGCGGGACAAACCTCACTACCAGACACCACACACTCTAGTGCCACTGTCCACACAATTATCGCCTGGCGGAACGTCCACATTGCCAAGCGCTACGTGCTCTAGGTGTAACATCCCTAAGGAATATTACTGATATTAAATAAATAAAATTCAAAAATACAATAAATGCCGCATTGAATATAACTATTTCCCAAACGCGAGAAATTTAAAACTTTAATAAATATAATCATAACACTAGGAGTCCATAATTCGTAAAACCGAAATAAAAGTCAAGACTCCCAAAAGGGATTACATAATTTTCTCAAAACTAAAAATGTAAACATCTATATACATATACAAAAATATCCCCTGCTAGCCCTCGCTCTGAGTCTAAGTGTCTGCTGACCCACCTGTCACATCATCTGCTCCCGGATAACAAGTCATCCGATCATCGCCACACTCACACAGAAAGGGTGAGCTATGCACAATGAAGTATAAACAGATATATGAAATAAACATGTTTCCCAGCCCAAATAACATAAGTAAACATCTTATAATATCATAATTCACCCAACCATGACCTCATAGTCCTTTGTGAGTCATATGCATGAACTAGGTCTTGGGACTTCACTGTGCTTCCACGAAACTAACTCATTCGTGGTCCAATCCTATGAGCCTATCCCGCTCATAGTCCTGCCCTACAGACTCCTCGTATGTAGTAAAACATCCAAGTCTTACACTTGGACCCTGGCACGCAATCACCATACTATGGACTCCTCGCCCAATAGTAGCCGACGGGAACATTACAGTTCCTTGCCCATGGTGCGCCCGACACATGCAATCACCATACTAAGGACTCCTCGCCCATTAGTAGCCGACGGGAACTCAATCAGTTCCATGCCCATCATGTGTCCACCCACCAAGCACATCCCAGACCCCTATTGGACTTAGTCCTTCAAGCCCAAACACCACACCACATGCATATACAACCTATCCTTAGAATAAAACAGCCAAATCATCATACACAATCACATAGAACATAATAACTCGCACAAATTCGCTTAAGCTAGAGACTTCTCGCCCAAACTAAGCTCTCAGCCTCGCCTAGGCTAACCCAACTCGTCTGAGCGAGCTTAAAACAAAAACCACACCACGTTATCTCGCTTAGGCGAGATACTCTCGCCTAGGCAAGACCATCTCTCGCCCAAACACTCATCTCCAACTCGTCTGAGCAAAAAATGCAAACAAAGCATCACACATGGTCACGACGTCTCGCTTAGGCGAGGCCATCTCGCCTGGGCGAGATCCTGGTTCGCTCAAAACCCATAAACCCTCGCCTAGACGAGAAGTCGTGCTCAACACGCGCAACTTCAACACCATCTCGCTTAGGCGAAACTATCTCGCCTGAGCGAGTGTACGTGTCGCTCAAACCCAATCCTCGTCGCCTAAGCGAGACGCTCATATAGCAACAGGGTTTGCGTCCCTGCTAATCTCGCCTAGGCGAGCCTGGCTCGTCTGAGCGAGAATTGTAGGTCCCTACACTGATACGCACACAACAACAACACACCAAACACCAATTTGCATCCCATTTCATACCAGTTTAGTATACCCGTATTTCAACAACACATATGCATAATTTTAGATTACCTTTGGTTCCCAAAATGCCAAGCACACACAGTTACATCATATCCAAGGCATAATCCCATTATATTCATACATTTGGGTCAAAAATTCCATTACAACAATACCAAACCCATAACCCCCGAAATTCATCTCATTCAACACGAAATTCATCACACAAAGTCTATACACTTATCAAGTATGACCTAAAGCATACAATTTCAGGTTCAGCTCCCCTAACCTGGAATTTGTGATTAAGAATTGAGAAAGATAGAACCCTTGACTCACAATTTCTTTCTTGCTTCAGTCTTTGCACACCCAACTCAACCTCTCACTCTCCAATTTCGCTCTCCTCTCAAGGTTCCCCAGACAATTTGCAGAAAACCCTTCTTTTTACCTAAAATTTGCCTTTTATAGTTGTCTTAAAAATGGTTTTTAAAAATAAAACGAAATTGGGCTTTATTGTGGTTTTCCCAACCCTCTTGGCTGCCCCATTCTGCTAGGTTGTCTCTACCTAGCCACATTCATACCACAGGTGATAGTTAACAAAAATAAAGCTTACTATATACCCATCAAGGTTTGAACTCGTGACCTTCCACTCATAAGAACCAAGCATAACCACTATGCCAAATCACATTTGGTGATATACATAAATCAACATAAGTTTACATTTCAAATTCCACACTCTTACATATTATCAAAAATAAATCATAAAACAACAACACATAATTGGCATACATAAGACTTGAACCCAAGTCCTTTCACACAAACCAAGTACTCTCAACCACTTGAGCTAGTACTTTTTCACGTCACATTAAACAACAATTAATGTTATACTAGGTCCCCCTGTAGTTTGGTAGCTATTGCCTGGCAATTCAAGCCACACCGCCAGGTGCTACACCAGTAACAAGAACTTTACTAGTTTATAAACCCTGCAACGCTAATTCTCACACGCTCCAAGTCATTGCAACATCACCTTAATCACAAACCGAGAAATCTTACAACTTAACATGATTCATATTGCATTTCCATAAATCCTATGCCAAATTATGAGTAATTCACTCATATCATTACCCATTGGCTCCATACTATTCATTGACTATATCACAAACTATTGTTACCCATAATAAATTCCCATTTCAACAACTATTGATACCTATCTTAGTCAAATTCCCAAGTCTTATTTCTCTAATGACTATCACAATCCCTTTCCTAACCAACCTCATGCAATCTCAACATCGCCCTCATCCATTAACCATATCTCCCATGAAGCATTTTAATTATGGTATTTGGAAACCTATTATGCACTCTATTTCACATCACATATTTTCTAGTCATAATCTAACCTTAGAATCATTTCCCATCCTCAATCTATGTAATTTCCTCATCCTCACCCTCTGTCAAAGGTTCCATAATGCACTTGCATGATTAACTAAACCCAACAGAGTCTCAAGCCCACACCGTCCTCACAACAACACAGTGTCAAACTACATTGCGCTGGTGTCTGGTGGCAAGCAAGGTGCCGCTAGGCGATGCATAGATTTCTGGGTAAAACTCAGAATTTTCCTACACATGCGAAAGTCCCAAAAATATCCCAAAATGCATTCCTTTGTCCTTTTTTTCCACAATTCATCAGGAAACTGTACATACAATGCTACTTAATATATATTTAAATGCGAACATACAAATCCTCAATGTAATTCGCGCATCAATTATCCCTAAACTCGAATTCCCCAATTTTCCAAACCCTAAAATTGGTTCATATCGAATTTCATTCTAATTAATTCCATTCACATCGTAGTTCAACAAGTATTAACATCCAATATTGGGTTATTCAGGTTGAGTCACCTGGCGGGCAGTTCATGCTGCCAAGCAATTTTTGTCAGAAACCCAAGAAATTACGCATACTGGTATGATTCGCCTGGCGAGCAGTTCATGCCGCCAAGCGATTTCTGTCAGAAACCCAAGAAATTACACATACTAGTATGAGTCGCCTGGTGGGCCTTCAACATCCCCAAGCGGTTTCTGGAAAATTTGCAAAAAACAAACCCAGAAACTAGAAACACAAACCAAAATACAATTACAGTCCATGCAATATACAAATTCAACAAAATTACAACCAAGCACGAGTTCAGCTCCCCTAACCTAGATTCCTTGCTTAACCTTGATGATCCTAGAGTTTCTTCTTGCTCCACAATGGCTTACCCTTGCTCCTTCCACGAACAACACTCACTCTCTCTCTCTCTGAAACACAATGGTTGCTCTAGAACTTCTCTCCTCATTGTGCTCACCAATGACAGACTCAAAACACTCACTCTCTCCCTCAATCGATGTAAGATTCAAGAAATTTAAATAATTAAATAAATAATTATTTAATAAGTGCGGGTAGTGGGAACCTTTATGACATTTAATTCTTGGAATTACGATGTGGAATAGTATTAGCTCAAATGGTTGAGAGTACTTGGTTATTATGAAAGGACTTGAGTTCGAGTCTTGTGTATGCTAATTAATTGTTAATTTAATTGTTTTAGTGTTTTACGTGTATTCTTGAGATTAGAGTAGTAAGATAAAACCATAGATAAGTATGAATTACCAAGAAAAAATGAATTGGCCTGATGGTTGTGCATGTACTTGGTAATTTGGAGATTGTGGGTTCGAACCTTCACTAGTGTAATAGGTTCTACAAATTTGGGCACAAACAAAGAGATTAATTGAACATAATTGGGCATTAAGGAATTGATTGGAATTGAATTTCATTTTAATCTAATTAAATTAGCGAAACCATGAGTGTGTTGAATTGTGATTCAGTCATAGGATTTTGACTGGATAATTGAAATTGTGCTATAAATTGAATGTTGTTTGCACTTGCATTATTGGTATGACGCCTGGCAACGAGCTGCCAAACGATAAGGAGAAATCAAGGATAGTTGAGTTATGGTTTCAAGTTAGGGTGCCAACTTAGAAGTGAGAAAGTAAGAGTAGATGTTTAGCCAAAGAAGGAAATTTGAGATCTTGGCTTGACGAGGTAAGAGTAAGAGTTGGTGGAGAAGTATAAATGTTTGAGTTGGGAAGATAAGGTGTGAGGAGAAAGTAAGAGTAGATGTTTAGCCAAAGAAGGAAATTTGAGATCTTGGCTTGACGAGATAAGAGTAAGAGTTGGTGGAGAAGTATAAGTGTTTGAGTTGGGAAGATAAGGTGTGAGGAGATTTCATTAGTCTAGTCACCTGACTAGAACTAGTGAGTTTCTAAAAAAGGTGGGGAAAAAGGCAAATCGGATAATCTTAGTTTGAGATGTATTGTGGAGTTGCTAGGTACAAATCAAACTAGAGATTTCAAGTCAAGGAAATAAATGGTTATAAGGTTTTTGTGGGAGGATGGTTACAAGTTAAGGGATCAAAAATGAAGATAGGATCCCAAAATGAATATGGTGGTTGTAACAATTGAAAGTTTAAATTGGAAATAAAATAACTTAATAATGAATTTTGTTACCCTTGGTTGAAGTCAACAAAGGAAGTAAGAGGTAATGGAAGGCATATGGGAGGTGAGTTAGTATATCAAATACAAATTGGTTAGTGGGACATAAAGGAACCTTCAAGCTTTAGGTTTGAAGTTGAGAAGTTTCTTTAAGAGTAGTGGCTAGACCAATCTACACTATTGACACCATATCACATAGCATAGAGTCAAGGTTTCTAGTTAGTGAATGTGTCGAGGTCGATAAATCAATCATGTCTAGGTGGTGGTTGTCACAGAAAATGAGGAAAACTTGGTTTTCTTCCTACCTGATGAGTGAATTTTCAAGGTCAAAAATTTTTGTTGTTGGAGAGATTGTAAGACCCAATTTTCTGTGTTAAAGTGTTGGGCCAACTTTGGTAAAAAGGCCCAAGGGTAGCCCATCTTATTTTTCAAGATTCCCTCAACTGCCCACATGCTTCCCATTTTGTCTCATTCACCAAAAATAGTTCCCACTCTTTGTCTCAGTGTTGAAGTAGGAGTTGTGCTAGGGCAACTGCAAAATGCCCCTTGTAGTTAGCGGAAACTATCCTTTACCATGTAAGTTGAGCTCTAAACCCCTATCCCTTCGTTCTTCTCTGTTTGGTAGCTCTAGTTCCACGTGAGTCTCATTCATGGTCCCATTCTTGTCTCCCATGTTTCTGTTTTACAACTTCTTAAATCTACTTTAGGTCTTGGTGCTCCTCTCTTAAGGGTTTCTTTAGTTAGTTCTCAGTTTCAAGGTCAGGGAAGCTAGGGTTTAAAGCTTTTTATGATTATTGCATGTTTTTTTGTGTGTTTTAAATCATGTTTATGATGTCTGCTCATTGTTGTGGTTTCCTGGAAAGGGTTGAAATGTTGTCTCGTACTACTTTTCTAGTTTGCATGCGTGAGCAGGGAAGAGCTCTGTTGTTTTCTCCCAAGCGAGCAACCCTCGCCTAAGCAAAATTAGCAAGAAGTTCACCCCAAGTTCTGCTCGAGTTGTAGCTTAGGCAACGAGCTCTAGTTTTGAGCGAGAGTAATCTCGCTCAAGCGAAGAGGCCTCACTTAAACGAGAACTCGCGAACCCTCATAATGCCCTATGATTTCAATCTCGCCTAAGCGAGAGCTTTTCGCATGAGCGAGAGGCTCCTATCGCCTGAGCGAGAGCTCCTTAGCTTGAGCAAGATTGGCAACAAAGTTGTTTGAATGCTTGTATGCTCCCATGATTGATTTGTTTACCCTTTCAAAGCATGAAATATGATGCCAATTTTTTATGCAATGTGGTTGTGTTTTCTTTAGTTTTTGTTGTTTGGGATTTTGGGTTTTTGCATGCCGAAATTAGTGAAAATCTGCCAGTTTAGCTTAAGCGAGAAATTTTAGCTTAAACGAGAATTTATAGCTTAAGTGAGATCAGTCTAGCTTAAGCGAGAATTTCTTGCTTAAGAAAGAGCAATCTAGCTTAAGCGAGACCAGTCTAGCTTAAGCGAGAATTTCTAGCTTAAGCGAGATCAGTCTAGCTTAAGCGAGAATTGCCACAGAATTTTAATTTCTTACTTTAACTCGTGGATTGATTCAATTACTCTTAAAGGAATGAATCTATGATTGTGTATGTTTCATGTGATATTGACTTGCTTGGTATGAAATGAAATACGAATGAGTTGGTTGGTTGGACATTGGCATGAAATTGTAATGCTTGAGATGGCATGTGGAATGTTGTGCATAAAAGAGTTTCATGGGAAACTCTTGGTGATGGTGTGGTTAATGTATACCTTGATATACAAAGATGTTTAAATAAAGGAAGGTATCTTGAACTCTAATAATTGTTCACACTTATATAGAGTAGACTTATTATGTGGTGAGAGTGGCAGGAGGTCCCAATCTTTGGCAGGATAATGGCCTTAGACAATCAGGGGATTAACCCTGGGGTGTAGTTGGGTGATAACCCCTTGTGTCTAGACTCTACAGAGTTTAGGAACCAGCACAAGCGCATACTTCCTTTAGAATTCTATATGAAGAGTATAATCTGGATAATTGAGTTAGAAGGTCTTGCATTTGTTTGTTATCACATGAATTGGGTGCCTACTACTTTATATGATTATGACCTGATTTAACATTTACTTGCTTAATAACATGGTGAAAATTATTTTTATCTCTAGCATTCCATTTCTCTCCGTGTCTATGTTTCTGTTTGGTTTTCTTTTTGCGATGATCACCAAATCCTTGGTGTGAGCAGATGTGGAGACTCTTGGTGATCGTGATGTTGGCGGGGAGGTTGCGATGTAGTTAGGCTTCCTGGATACTTTATTGCTCATTGTTGAGTCTTTCTTCTTGTATACTGCTATTTTGTAGTTTGTTGTCCTGTGAGCAAATTTTCAATTTAATCTAATTTGTGTTTAGATTTTTGTCATGACATTGTGTTATGCCTAAAGATTTCCATTTCAGTATAATTTGGGATAACTGTAAAAGGTTAATTCTGATATACTTTCTATTAGTGGTCTTTTCTTTTATATAATAAACATGAAACATTCTATTTACTAGAATTATTCTATTAAATTGGGATGTTACTTTTATATATATATATATATATATATATATATATAATAATTTTTATTTATTTTTAAATAAAGAAAATTTATTTAATTATTTTATTAAATAAATAAATTATTTTTTATTCATAGATAAAATTATCTAATTAAAGGATAATAAAAAAATTATCAAACGAGATATCTCTTTATATAATATAATAGATAAACAATAATAAGAAATTATTTCTTACTTTTTACAAACATCAAACCTACGAAGAATGAAAAAAGATGCACAATGAAAAAAATGCTTATAAAAATATGAATAAAGCAAAGAATTTGATTAAAATATATTTTTAATCGATTATTTCCTTATTTATTTTGCTGTTCGAAGAAAACGATTGCTGTTTGTATATTTTAGAGTAAACAGTTTTATTAAAATACACTAACTGAACTTTTACATTATTATTATTTAATTACAAATGACTATGAACGATAAATTGCTGTTGAAGTAGTATCGTAAAAGTCCTATCAAGAATGTTTTCTTTACTGGTGAATATTAATTACTTCGACTTTTTCACCGTAAATATCACAATTTAACTAATAAACAAACACTTCCTTCATTAATGCAGTTGAAGGAAACCAACAGCAACTCACGCTTTTACTTTCTACACTCTAATAATATCTAACTGCACCTTTATAACTTTTGAAATGACCCTTTTATGTTTTGAAATAGTAACTTCCAGATTATTTGTTTCGAAAATATTTTTAAAAAACTTGAAAATTTAGAACATGATCTCTAAAAAATAATTTCCAAAACAAATTTGTCAAAACACATGAAATTTATTACAGAACAAATCTTCCAAAATGTATATGATACCTTTTCAAACATATTTTCTATAACACATGTACATTTCAGACTAAATTTTATAGAATGCATTTTTATTTTTTTCAGAACAAATTCTCTCTCTTCTTCTTCGTCTGAAATGGAGAACCGAGGTACAGTGATAGTGATGATAGTATATTGGAAACAATGACAAAAGCAGTGATGACATAATACAGTGAGAGGGTATTTTAGCCTTTTTATTATCTTAATATGGAGGTGCAATTAATAATAATGACAATGCCAGAAAAGAAAAGCCTTAGTACACAGAGCAAATGAATGGGCTTTTTGTGCGGCTCATGAGCCCACATAACACAGCATTTCCTCTTCTCGTTTTAATGAAGTTATAATAAAACGTGAATAAATGAGAAGAAACCAGTGTTGTTGTGTAGGTTCGGTGTTGCAGTACAGGCACACGTCACCCCTGCCAGTCTTTCTTGGATTTCATTCTCCACCTTTTCAATCATGTCAAAACGGCGTGGTCAAGAGCCAATCTGGCTCATTCCAGATTCGAACTCAGTTGGATTAAAAAATAATTTTTTTAACCCATAAATAATGTGAATTCGAGTTGGGTGTGAGTGAATTAACTTACAATCCACTTTAATCTATTACATCTTAAAAAAATAAAATATTATCAAAATTATTACATTATTTGTCTTTTTTTATTGACAAATGTTACAAAATTAATTTTTTCATCATTTTAAAATTCTGGTATAACATGATTTGGATTCAAATCCTACAAAAATCAATTTAATTTAATTTTTTATTTATTTATGATTTCAATTATAATATTAATTGTATGTAATATTGTTATTTGTAATATTTTTATAATAATAATTATTTGTAATTATTAATAATAATAATAAGTAATATTATTATTTATAATATTTTTATAAGTATTATTATTTGTTATTATTAATAATATTGTTATTATAAATATTATTAATAGTAATAGTAGTAAATTAATAAGCAATATTAGTATGATTACAATAATAATAAGTAATATTATTATTTATAATATTTTTATAAGTATTA
>Ga0209589_1009739_pt1 | contig 14344 bp, 4 predicted proteins | sample CowpeawhiteBW_FD_187525 | JGI IMG/M metagenome (GOLD analysis project Ga0209589, IMG submission 187525) | Root nodule microbial communities of legume samples collected from California USA - Cow pea white BW (SPAdes) (version 2) | ecosystem: Host-associated > Plants > Roots > Nodule | place: USA... | reverse complement strand
ATATATATACATATATATACATATATATATATATATATATATATATATATATATATATATATATATATATATATATATATATATATATATATATATATATATATATATTTCATTTTTTTTTCCTTTTCGTTATACATATTTTTCTTTGATCTTATATTATTTAGTATGTTCTATATCCACAAAGTTCACTCACATCTTTAATGTATTTTTCCCCTTATCACAACCTTAGTTATGTTCTTTTTTGGTGGTTATGTTCAAATGACGTATAACCAAATTCAAGTTAATAAAATAGTTTATAAGTCTCTCAATTGATTATTTCTATTCTTTTTTAATATTTTTATTTATTATTTATTTTGTTTCACATGAGAATATTTGACTTTTAATTTCAAGTTCTCAATCTTGTAAATTCTTCATTTACTAGGTAATATAAAACCTTATCTACTTTATTTTCTTTGATCCTTTATCATGTAGAATACTATTTTGATGAATTTTTATATAATTATTTTTATTTCTTAACTCATTCTCATAAGTGTATTTTTTCCACCACAATTATATAAAGACATTTCATGTACTATAATATAATAATGGTTTAATTACTCCATTCATCCAAGATTTGGTTGAAAACTTTCAAGTCGATCTCCACTTGAATTTTTTTTCTTTTTCAAGCAAATCTCAATTTTTGAAAAATTGAAACAATTAAGACTTTTTTGTTAATATCATACCAACGAAACATGATAGGTGTTAATTCATAGTTTTTTTTTTTAATTTGTTATTGATATGTAAGGTTTGTGGCGTATTACATGTCAATGTAAGTGTCATGGGTTATTGTCTTATATTTAATTTCATCCCATATTTGTCTTTCTCATTCAATTCAGTCCAACTTTTTAAAAATATGGAGTAATATCGTCCTTCTCTAGATTAGGACCAAATTTTTTATTTGTATAAATGTTGTACTTATATTTATATTAAAATATACTTTTTTATTAAATATTTGTACAATTATTTTTAATCCAATTATAACATATTATTGGATTCCGTTTAAATAAATTATTTTTAATCTTATAAAAGAATATGAGTAATAATATAGTAATTCTAAATACTTACTTTTTTCGAAATGAAACTTAATTTTTTTAATAAATATAATAATATTTATCTGATAAATAACAAAATATTGTTTCACTTAAAATAAAATAAAATATAGAATAATATTTTTCTCACTTAAAAATATTAAAATTTAAAATAAAATCAATTTAAAATAAAATCAATTTTAAATAAAATCAATTTTAAAAAATCAATTTTTATTAGATAATTAAAAAAATATACAATAACATACATAATTAATATCTAAAATTAAAATTTAATTATTATTATCATTTTTATAACAATAAAGTAATTTAACATGTAATTACTTTAGTTATTTTAATTTAATGTTAGAAATTTAATTTTAATAAAAATAACAAACAATATAACATCTATACAAATAATAAATTTGGTTCTAATTTGGAAAGGGACAACATTGGTGAATTTTATTAAAAACTAAGACTGAATTGACCCAAACATGCATATATAGATTGAATATAAGACAATGATACTTGATACTAACACTGACATATGGCACTAGCATTGACATGTGACACTACCAATGTCATGCACGCCACATATTTGACACGTGGAGAAAACAATTTTTTTAAAAACAAAAATAAAACAAATATTTTGTTAAAATAAGAAAGTTGTGAAGTGACATGTGTGTCATGTATTTAATGTCGTTGGTAAGACATCAACGAAAAACATCTAATTGAATCAACTTTTTTAAAATTGGGACTTGATTGAAACTAAAATTCAAGTAGAGACCGACTTAAAACTTTTCAACCAAACTTGAGACGAATGGAGTAATTAAGCCTATAATAATTTTATATCATTGTCATAAATGTTATTTATCATCATCCAACATACGTTGAAGTTCAAAAGATAAAAAAATTATATCTAAATTCAAATTATTACTAGTTTAATTCTTTTTTCTTTGTGTGATTTCGTTCAAGTGGTGTATGATAATCTATATTAAGACCAACTTACAATATATATAAGTGAGTGCAAATCTTACCTTACAAGCCAATTTCATGGGGTTGAGTTAGGTTTAAAGTCCACTTCTTAACATAGTATCATAATCATGGGTTAGAGACTATCCTACCGAAGTTTGTTATTTGTTTGGTCTATTGTTCCACCTGCTATTGGACCATGTTAATTTTGATGCACCAATCTTTCACAACCAAGAGGGGGTGAATTGGTTTCTAAAACTTTTGATTCGTTTTTACACTTGAAAAACAATTTTTGTTAAATCTTTAACCAATTGACAAAAGGAGTTTAAGAATGCATATTGTTCAACCTTTATACTTAGCAAAAATTTAAAAGAGAATGAAAGAGAGCACAAGAGACAACAAGATTTATATTGGATCGATTCAAAGGAATCTACATCCAATCTCTAGTTATCCTCACTAGAATTTTCACTATAACAACAAGAGAAGGAATACAAGAAACACATATGCAATTTCTAAACTCTAAAATCACACTTCTTGAAAACACTCCTTCAAGAAATGTGCAAACTGTAATGATCCAAGCAATTATACACAATTACCATAATCACAGTGATAACACAAAATTTCATATTCAAGAAACTATAAAAACTAGTGAAAAATAGTAGCAATGATGGAACAGTAACACCTGATTCAGTGCACAACTTTTGTGTCAAGATTACACCCTCTTCATTGGATCTTGGTAATCATTCTTGATGAACACTTAAACCCTTGCTGCAGAATTTGCTCTAAGAAGATATTCAACACTTTTTCCTCTTTCTTTTGGTTGAAAAAAATCTCAAAAACAACAGGTGCAGTGATCTGATTATATGAATAAGCTACTGTCTGGACGTACCTAGTTGACTAGATTATTTGGCTAATCAACTAGATTATGATAGAACTCAAGTTCATGTTCCAGGACTAATCTAGTTGACTAGATTAGTATTCTAGTCGACTAGCGAGACAACAAAACAACAATTTTAACTCTTATACACATACCAAATATAGCCTCATGTTCTAATCAACTAAGTGTGAGGCATTTTAACACATATAGCATGGCACACAACATGTTCACACACAAACACGCACACGCGCGTGCACACACACACACACACACACACATATATATATATATACATATATATGTATATATATATACATATATATACATATATATATATATATATATATATATATATATATATATATATATATATATATATATATATATATATATATATATATATATATATATATATACATATATGTATATATATATGTATATATATGTATATATATATATATATGTGTGTGTGTGTCTTATTTGAATTCCAGCACTTCTATGCTATCATTTTTCTTATGGACATCATCAAAAATATCACAAATACACGCAATAGCAACAAACCATCCATTAATATCTAGTCCCAAACACAAGATGTATAGGCCTTGGCGTGAGGGAGGCATGTTGGAAGTTCCACATTGACTAGAGATAAAACTGATTTATAATATATAAGTGGATGCAAATCTCACCTTAAAAGCCAATTTTGTGGGATTGAGTTAGGCTTAAGATTCACCTTTCAAAAGAAAAGTACAAAGACAATAGAAATATCTTTAAACATGAATATTTATTTTCTTTTTATATTTAAAAATAGGGTTAAATATGTTTTTGGTCCCTTAACTTTCAGTGAATTTTGGAATTAGTCAATTTCGAAAATTTGGACCAATTTAGTCCTTCATCTTTCGAAATACGTGGATTTAGTCATTTTAATAAAATTTTGTTAAGTTTATTTGACATTTCAAGCGTGTTTCATAATAGTATTTGACTTAACATTAAAGCAAAAATGTGTCAAACAATATAAACAACTCAAATATAATTTTAAAATGCTAATGAGGTAAAGGAAGAATACATCTATCATTTTATCTTTTCATTTTATTGTTTTTTTATCTGTTCATAATTATTTTTATTTCTATATTTATATTAAGTGAGGTGGCTCTAACCTCATTTTAATTTATATTTAGTTCTCTTTCTTATATGTTTATTTATATTGATCTGTAGTCATGTAGTGGTCCTTTTTATTTATATTTATTTTCAATTATGCATTGATTCTATTTATTTATTTATTTATAGAATTACGTAGTTTAATATTAAAATAAAATTTATGACAAATAAAGATATCATAAAAGTTACTCGTATAGTTTAAAAGACATCACATACGACAATGAAAAAGAAAATTAAAATTTTATGTTTAACACTAATTGAAAAATAACACTAATATTTTTTTACAATTGTCTCCTTATAATTTTTAGTTGGATCGTTTGTTTTATATAAATGCATCCTTATCGAAAAAATTGTCTCCTTATAATTTTTAGTTGGATCATTTATTTTTAGACTTAAATACCTTTTTGGTCCTCATTTTCGTAGTGTTTGTTGCGGATGGTCCTCATTTTGACAGAATGTTTAAAATGGTCCTCATTTTTACCGAATGTTTAAAATGGTCCTCATTTTCACAATTCGTGTTTTATTTGGTCATTTTTTGTAACGCCGTTTAAATCATTAATGGAGCATTGTACAAGTGACACGGTTTATATTAAGGTGTGTTATGTGTATTGTACAGGTGTGATAATTAGATATTTGGGGATAAATAAGTGAGCTAGGGTTTTGGTAAGGAATGTTTGGGCAGTTGGTGAGTTTTGACAATCTTGTTCCTCCATTTCCAATTGGTGTTGCTGCAATCTTCTTCTTCCTGCAATCCCATTATATAGGTATGTTATGATCCCAATCTTCTTCCTTTACCTCTAGTTGTAATCGTTGGAGGCAACCGTGTTGTATCACTTCGTGCATTGTTGGTGGTTCAACGAGAAATGGATTAACCCCGATTTGTAGCTGTAGAGAGATGGCAGCTTTGAGGATGGCAAGAACTCCAAAGAATATTGGTAGAAAATTTTGGGTAAAATCTGTTTTTATTTTTGTGTTAATAATAAATTGGTTTTAATTTTTGGTTTATTGATTTACAGAGTGATGATTCCAATAATGTGGGCTGCAACTTTTTCAAATGGTAGTGTTGATGAAAAGGATGTCATCATCATGACACAAATGAGGCAGATTAATGATTTGAAGAAGTCATTGAAGGTTGCTGAGAAGAGGTTGCAATTAGTAATAGGGTTCACTTGTGTTGTTATTGTATTATTCATACTGTTATTGTGTGTAATCTTTTAAAGTCCAATCTGTTTTGTACTATTGTTAAATTAAGAAATGAATTAGTTTGATTATGTTGATATTAATCCCAACATGTTCAAAATGACATCTTAATCTGAGCATTGAAGTAAGTGATATTGATCTAAGCTTGGGAAAAATTAAATTGATTTAATTCTGGAAGAAGTTAAATTCATAACATTAATTCATCCTCATCAAAATGCACTACATCAATGTTTGGCAAAAGTGAAATTGAACGAAGTTTAAGAAAAGTCAAAATTTAGTACATCAATAATGAATTCTACATAAGAAATTCCAAAAAATAACTAAGACGTTTGTAGCTGCTTCATGACCTCCTCCTAATCTGTAATTTCATCCTAAACTACTGAGATGGTTCTTCTGGTGTTGGTAGTGATGATGTTTGACTCTCCACTCCATTCCTTGGTGGTTGAGTTGTTTGAGTTTCAACAGTTGGTGCATTCTCAGCAGTTTCAGCAGTTGGTGCATTACCAACAGTTTGGGCATCTGGTACAATCTCAGCAGGTGTTGTAGTCTGCTCATCCACATGCTTATTTGGACAATTGTTCCTATTATGTCCAATCTGACGGCATGTGCTACATTTTTTTTCTATGACCTCCTTTGATGATTTGTGTGTTATCCTTTCTCAACTCCCACTCTTCCAACCTTCTTTTTTTCTTGGGTCTTCCTGGTAAGATCCTCTTATGTGGTGGATGGACGTCAGGGTAGGAAGTTCTTTCCCATAAGACTTCACTATTGACTAGAAAGATGAATGGATTGATATATTTCTTCGTAGATGGATATCTTGAAGCAGATTGGTATGAAGTCCTCAGCATTGACATTGATAAAATTCATTGCTGCAATAGCATGACAGCAAGGGATAACAGTCAGAAGCCATTTCCTACAGCTGCAATGTTGAGCATCCACATTCACTATGTACTTATCTCCAACCATGGATATGTGCCTCACTCCAAGTACCCCACTGAACCCCACCTACAGACACAAACTACATAAAATCATGAAAGTAATTTAGAAACCATGCAGAACATCACAATAATCGAAAGACAAACAAACCCCAAAATAGAATTACGAAAACCCTAACCCACGAGCAAACACAACCTAGAAAATCCTAAACTCACTTACCTCATTGATGATGATTAACTGGAAAATTGAAATGAAGAGCGCAACTGCAATCCAATGATGAAATGACAAGTATTTGCTGCTTCCTCTACAAATCCGAGCTCAAGAAAGACGAAGATGAAGAAATTTCCCTAATTGCAAAATTTCCCCGAAATTGAAAAATTAACGTTAATTAGCCATATGTACAGTACACGTAACACACCCTAATACGAACTGTGCCACCTCTACAATGCTCCGTTAATGATTTAAACGACGTTACAGAAAAGGACCAAATAAAACACGAATTGCGAAAATGAGGACTATTTTAAACATTCGGTAAAAATGAGGACCATTTTAAACATTCTGTCAAAATGAGAACCATCCGCAACAAACACTACAAAAATGAAGACCAAAAAGGTATTTAAGCCTTATTTTTATATAAATGCATCCCTGTTGAAAAGCTAATAATTTCATATTCAATTAATTTCCCTTAGACAGAGAGTTTACTTCACACTAGAAAACAACTTTAACTCATGAAGAGCATCCAATTCAATAAAGGAAATCTCCAAATTCAATCTATCAAAATGAAATATAAATCTCTCACATTCTCATAAAATAGAGAAAAAATGATCAAATCAACTATAAAACAAAGAAAACTTATCTAGATTGACCTATCTTGATATACTTTTTAATGTTTACTCAAACATGGAACTTAATCGTTAAACGAATGAATAATTAGGATTGAATCTTAAAAAAGTTAGGAGGATATATAAATTTGTGAGGTAAAATTTTAAAATAAATAAATAATATATATTTTTTAATATCTTTATAAAAAAATTTTAAAAAATATTTTCATTTCATTTAGTACAAAACTATATATTGAATAAATTAAATTTAAAAGTCATTAGTACAATGAAGACTTTCAATGTCAGTTAGAAAATACTTTTTATGTTGATTCTAAAACTGACATATACAGTCAGTATAAAAAGTTTTGACTTTGTATGTCGCTTATTGTCACAATCGCATAGAAATTCTCACTCTCATTCCATTTCTAAACTCTTTAAGAAACCCTAATTCTACCACTTTCTCTATGAAACCTTCAATAGTGGTGCAAGATCTCAAACCTTCCATCAACTCCTTCTCAAATTGTCACTGCCATTCACTTCTTATTCCGCTTCCTCCGCCTCTTCGTTCATATCTGTCTCTTTGTTCAATAAAAAAATGCATATCAGATAACCTTCAAATCAGAATTCCTAACCTAGAAATTAGAATAAGTGAAACAAAGCGAAAGAGAGGTTCAAGGAAAACAACAAAGGATAATAGTGAGACCACTGCGACAAAGACTGAAACCAAGTAGGGGACCAAGCCTACGGAGTGCCCTCGAGATAGGAAATACCGAAATCCTAAACACAACGTGTGTGAGAGCGATTGGGATAAAACTAAGGGACTACGAGAGCGAGAGCGACATTAACAAGAGTGATGTCTGCGAGAATGAAAGCGGCCACTAGCGAGAGGGAGAAGACGAGAATTAGTGTGAGGGAGAAAAACAGTGGGAGGAGGAGAAGTAACATTGTGAAGGAACTCACATTTGAAGGAGAGATTGTTGGGAATCAAAGTGTGACTTTAAGTCCCACGTTAAGTAAAAATTAGATAGTTAAGCACTATATAAGGATGAAGACCCATAAACTCATTTCTTAAGATTTTGGATTGGAAGTGATGTCAATATTTTATGTGTGGGTTAGACTCATGTCTCCCCGGTGTCCTCTCTCAAAAGATCCAACAATTTTAATTTTTATTATTATGAAATAATGTTTTTATTGTTCTTTTGAAATTTGAAATTGATATATTTTTTTAAAAACTATATTTTAAACCTAATTTAGTACAAAATTAGTTTGTAAGTAAAATTTGTATTCATTTATATACTACAAATTTGGTTTATCTCTAGTTGAGGTAGGATTCCAATACAATAATATAAACTTTAAAAATAAAATATGAGATAGAAAAAAGAAGTCAAAAGATGAAATATTAATTTTACCAAAAAAGAAAGATAAGTATGAGGAATTGGGAAGAGGAAAAGTCTTGGTGATTGGGAAATGTGATTGCAACACACTGATTGGAAGCAGTGGTGTGATTGAGACCATCTTTCGTAAACGCTGAACAAATGAGACCTTTCATCAAAGTTCAACCTCTGAGTTTTATGCCTCTCATTCTTTCTCCATCAAATTTTCAATGCTCTTATCGCAAAAAAAGCTTTTTTGGCATTATTCCTTGCTTCAAACCTCACATCACAACCATTGCTTCATTTTATGTTGTACCACATACACTTTATAGATGTACATTCGCACGGATTCGGACATGGTATCGATACATGAAATAGATATGGCATAAGATGCCACATTTCATAAAGGTAATTAATATATAAGTAGCTCTATTTATACATTTAAAACGGTTATTCAATAAACCATGATAAAATTGTGTAATATTAGGGTAAATTGTAGTATTACGAAGATGATACCTTTTCAATTAATATTAAAATAGGAAATTTAAATATTAAACTTTATTAGATTGGTTTAATAAATAGAGGAAAGTTTGTCTTCACATATAGAATATAATATAAGTTGATTATATTTTAGTTGATGCGAGATGTTTTATACATTTATTGTGTGTTTACATCGAAGACATTTAGTAATACATAATTGTTTCAAATCTCACAATAGACTCAATTACGATTGTTTTTTGAATTTGGATCATATTTGCTTATCCAGTGATCGTCCAACGAGACTTTTGTTCTATCAAGTTTTACGTTTGTGTGTTTGAATAGCAAAATTAAAAAGAAAAAGAAACATTAGTTGATCTAAATACAAAAGAAAAGAAAAAGTAAGAGTAAAAAAAATTGAAAAGTACAACACAACTAATTATTTTGCTGCATTATATGCTTTTGTGGTTTGTTTGATATGTTAATTTTGCATTTGGTCTTTTTTAGAGTCTCCACATTGTTTAAACTAATTTTTTTTAGTCCTATTTATTTCTAGCTAATTGATTTTTGTCTTTACATTTTTTATTATTTTTTATTGTTGTCTAGAGTTTTGTTTATTTTGATCTCTTCAGTGAAATTTTAGATCTCTACGTTTTTCATATTAATTATTACTCTTTATTTAAGTCACTAGATTTTTTTTTTTATGACAGACGATATCATCGTATTTAGGATATATTACGATTATTTCGTTCCTGAATTTGGATTTTTTTTATAGAATAGATTGAATAAATAAGAGAATATCAAAATATATATGAAAAAAAAATACTAATACTTTTAATCGTAAAAAACTATTTTATAAGTGAGCTGTAAATATTTGTTATAAAATCTGTTGGATTTAAAAAAAGAAAAAGTGAATGGGTGCTTTCATGTAAAAAAATTAAATAATTTGAAATGAAAATAATTTAAATTCAATATATTTAAATCTGTTAAAAAGATACGAACTTTCCTGTTGAAAGACCATGGTAAGTTTTTTCTTTTAATATTTAAAATGCGTAAAAAGATGTAACTGGAAATCATATTTATGTGTAATGTTGTTCATTGCAGTGTTTGGATTGACCAAGAGACCTACGTGGAGTCGAAAGTGATTTTACAGTTACAGTCTCTGTCATTTACACGTGTCCTTTAGCGATTCAATTTCATTTATTGTCTGGAGTGGTGAATTGGAATGATTATTACGAAATTATGTTTTAACTCTCAAGTGTTGATTTGATGATAAAATTTGGAAGAAAGGTGAGATGTTGATTAAAAAAAATATTCAAGCATTACACATATACTATTTCTATATCAGTCTAACTTGGTAGTATTATTTTGTTAGATTTAACTATTTCATTCGTTTAATTTTTCTTTCAAAATAATTATTTTTAAACTAAAATAAATATTTTTAATAATAAAAAAATCTATAACATAAATAAAAAGTTATTCATATAACAAAATATAAAAAGTTATTTATATTAATTTATAGAATTAAAAAAATAACACATGCACGTACCGCATAAATTTTCACTAATTTATTATAAAAAAATTATTTACTTCTTCATCATTTTAATACTATTTTTTGAATTTAAATAGTTACTCCCAAAATACAATATATATATATATATATATATATATATATATATATATATATTCTCTTTTATTTTTTTAATTTTATGTTCTTAATATTTATTTTTTAAATTTTTAATAATTATTTTTAATTAGAAATTATTTTTGAATTTAAATAATTACTATTATAAAAGAATTATTTAATCATTTATCATTTTAATAATTATTTTTCAAATTTTAAATAATTATTCATAATAAAATAATTATTTATAATATTTTTATTTTAATAAATAAAAAAAAATTTATCTATACTATAATTATTATTTTTTTCAATTTTATCCTTTTTTAAGTAATCAAATTGTAATCTCTAAAATTTTAATTCCTTTTTAAAAGCAAATTGATATCTGAAGAAGAAATTTTACCTTTTCATAAGTAGATTTGAGTTCAAACCTTAATATATAAATTTGAGTTAAGTATATTAAATTATGTAATTTAACACCTATAATATAATTTTATCTTATTGAAATCAAATTGTATCTACTAATTAAATAATAAAAAAGAAACTGTATTAAACAAAAATCTAGAAAGTTTCAAAGAAGAAAATTTTGATAACCATGTTGAATATATCATTAACTAATCATATCAGTGGGCCACATCGAATCTAAGGTCGGTGAGAATCAGCAGCATTCACATGTCTGCCAATTCAAATCGGATCTAAATTAGGGGGAAGGAGTTTGTACAATTTTATTCGTCCACGTGTTGCAATCCAAAACAATTTTGTTTTATTCTCGCTCATCTAAATACTTTTGTAAAAAAATAATCATATCGCTGAGAATTCGACAAATCCCGAATCAAACAGTGTTTTTTTAAAATATAAAATTAAATAAACACTATTAATGGATTGAGTTAATTTTAAAATTTGTTAGATGCATTATGATATTCACTATTAATTATTGAACTATTTTTTAATATCTGATATCATACATATCTTGTTGAAGATTTATTTTAAATAGAGACAAAACAAAATTTATATTATTTAAATGAATGCAAATTTTATTTTAAAAATTAATTTTATAAAATCAAATCAAGCATAAAGTTATTTTTAAATATGACAGAGGTTTACTCGTGAAACATTATATTTAAATTTTTAGTTGATAAGTTTTATTTTATATAAAAATTGTTCTGAAATATATTAATATATTTTTTTCTTGGTCATTGGTCAGATTTGAAATTGTGATCATCACTATTTTCATTTTCAGAATCTATGCTTTCAAAACAAAGGCTATATTGGTCAACCAAGCTGCCATGGCATCAAGAGCTTCATCTCATTTGAAATTGAAACTACCAAATTGTGCAAATACTATAATTATCAGACAAACAAAATATACAAAAAAATTACTTAGAGAAAAAGAAAAATGTTTTTGCACCTAGTCTAAGAAACATTTTTGTTCTTCAAAAGGAAAATTGATAACAGAAGTAATAAACACTACAAATTGGTATAAGAATTTGTTGAAATAATTGCCATAAGAATTTTGTTACGTGCAGAAGTTGTGGATCAAGTGGGTACATGCATGCATATTATGTAAATAAAGGGGTTGATTAATTACTTCTTTAATTTCTATAATTAGAGAGTAGTTAATTTTAGTTTGCATATTTAAAAGCATGACCTTTAGTAAGTTTAAATTTCTGAATAAAAGAAATGTTTAATTCTTACAATCGTGTGAATTTTTAAAAATCAATTTCATTAATCAACATTGTAGAAAATATGATTCTATAAGGTATGAAAAGGACATTATTTAATTTATTTTAATTCTCGGTACATATCGACTAAAATATATTAAAAAGATGCATATAGAAGCTAGATTAAAACACTCCTGTAGAAAATTACAAATAAATTTGTATAAATATAAAGAGTAATAAAAAATATATTACTATAACAAGTAAATGAATAACTAAATTTATTTATTTGCAATATACTATGAGTAGAATAAATAACTACGAAAAAAAAAATAATGAATCTAAACAGAATATTATCGCTCTATGTATCTTGATCGAACTGAAATTGTATAATTAAAAATATTCAAATTTGATTACTTTTTTTTTTTCTTTGTCTAGTTTCAACTACATCCCATTTTCTACCCTAATTTTCTAAAATTAATCAAATTTGATTTTCCGTCAAGTTACTACTTGAACACTTTTTAAACTATGTTATATCTCTTCTTCATTTGATAACCATCAAACATTTAGATTGAAAAAGTTTTAAAATAGAAAAAGAAATATGGTTAAATATGTTTTTGGTCCCTCAACTTTCAATGAGTTTTGTAATTAGTCCATTTTGAAACTTTTGACCAATTTAGTCTTTCATCTTTCAAAATACATGGATTTTTAGTACTTTTAATCAAATTTTGTTAAGTTTATTTGACATTTCAAGCACATTTCATAATAGTATTTGACTTAACATTAAAGCAAAAATGTGTCAAACAATATAAACAACTTAAATATAATCCTAAAATATGTGGGAAACATCAAATAAATCTAACAAAATTTGATTAAAATGACTAAATCCACATATCTCAAAAGATGAAGGATTAAATTGGTTCAAAGTTTCGAAATGGACTAATTCTAAAATTCACTTAAAGTTAAAGGACCAAAAACATATTTAACCAAAAAAAAAAATGGTCTAACAATTCATTATTATGTTATGTTAATAGCAAAAAATTATATTTAAACAAGAGAAAAAAAAAGACGGGTTTTGAATTTGGATTGGCCATTAGTTTTTTAAAAGTACTTTGAACATATCAAAATGGTAGTAACTTGGAGGCATGACTAAAAAAACAATAAAAAAAATGTAAACTTCTAATTTTTTTAAGCAAAACTCAGTAATGATCTATAACTTAAGCACTTGAAAATTATAAAACATTAAAGAAGAATCATAATTTTAAAAACATTATTATTTAATTAGGTTAAAAAAAGTTGAAAGACTTGAGATCATGTGATGAATTGTATTCCATGAAAAGACTTTGTAAAAATGGTCCTAACATGGTGTGTGGGGACTCGACCTTGGTGGTTTGTTCTGGAATAAAAGTAGAATAATAAGGTTATTTGTTTTTGTCCTTTCATGAACATTCAAGCCAACACAAACTTCAGCTTCATCCTCACACAAACTCAATCAAAAAATTAGCCTCATTGTCACGCAAACACATTAAGAGATGGAGGACCATTCAAATATCTAACCCTAATCTTCATCCACATCACTCATAACAAGAAGAAAAAAAAAACATTCTACTATGAATAAAAAGTTGTTGATTTAACATATATAATAAACATTCTATATTCTATATTGAATATTGAAATAGAAAGTAAATTTAATCTTGATTTCCTTTGAAAATTATTTTGATTTATATATTATAAAATTCTCTTATCTTTACTTGATATATGAGATCTTTAATCATATATTAACAAATTCAAAAACTTTGTTTTTATATGTTGAGTAAGTTACTTTTTTTTTTTATATTTTGACAAAAGCTTTTAAAATTATTCATCCTTCTCCATAATAACCATAAAATATATCGCTTACAAAATATATAGCATATACCTTAAATGCATTATTTATAACAATATATAAAGAGGATTTCCTTTTTGTGTTCACTTTTCAAAATACTGATTTTACCCTTTAAATATAATAATTTATTAAATTTTTAAAAATTGACCGTTACTCTTACAAATTTTTTATAAAATCGGATGTATTCTTCTCTTCTTCTTTATTTATTAATGGTTATTCTTTTATCTGTTCTGATATATTTCACTTTATTTTTAATAAATATAATTTTAATTTATATATTAACTTAATAATATTATAATATTATC
>Ga0209589_1009737_pt1 | contig 14345 bp, 14 predicted proteins | sample CowpeawhiteBW_FD_187525 | JGI IMG/M metagenome (GOLD analysis project Ga0209589, IMG submission 187525) | Root nodule microbial communities of legume samples collected from California USA - Cow pea white BW (SPAdes) (version 2) | ecosystem: Host-associated > Plants > Roots > Nodule | place: USA... | reverse complement strand
TGCAACAATTCCCGCAAAGTCCATCAAGTTTGGTAGGATAGCATGTGCCAAATATATAATTGAAATGTACAATACTATTGATTAGAACATGTATCTTGATTGTAAATGATTTGTAATTGTCTTTTAAATGAATTTGAATTGTGGATGTGTTTTAAAATATTCTGTTATGGTCTATTCTGGTCTGTGCTGGGTGCTGAACAAAATTTGCAGGTTTAAATGTGGGAATAACACCAAAACAGAAATTGCATTAAAAAAAACAACATATTAGGCCTCGGTTCATACCATAACCGAAGCAAAAAGCGTGCTTTTGGCCTCGGGTGCAACCAAAACCGAGGCCAAAAGGGTATCGAATTTTTTTTTTTAAAAAAAAAAAGCCCATATGGCCTCGGGTGCAACCAAAACCGAGGCCAAAAGGGTATCGAATTTAAAAAAAAAAAGAAAAAAGAAGCCCATATGGCCTCGGGTGCAAGGAAAACCGAGGCCAAAAGGCAGGGTCTATGGCTTCGGGTTCCACTAGACCGAGGCAGAACGGGCCTCTATGGCTTCGGTTCTTAACCGAGGCCAAAAGTTATGCTCTTTTGGTCTCGTCCCAATATGCTTCGGTTCCCGAACCGGTGCAGAATATTAAAAACAACCGCTGCCAAAGGCCCTTCCTGCACTGGTGTATCAATTGAACGTGAAAATCCTTTTTCATAGAATTAGTTGTGTTTATTAAACTCTATGTTTTCTAAAAATCTAAACTATTTTTATGACGTTTTAAAATTTCACTAAAATTGAAAACCTTTAAAACTGTTAATCTAGATAAAATGAATATGCAATTTGTATTTATTTTTATTAATGCAAATCCTAAAGTTCTTAATAATATAATATTTATTTGCCCGTGCTCCATGCAATTTTGTCTCCATGTGCAACCTTATGATGTACATTCAATGAAGTTCTTACGGTTAACAGGTTCAAGAGATCGTGTAATACATAAAGTACGCAGGTCACTTTCATATTTGTACGGATTTTGACAACATTGATAACAACGTCTGTGGTTGCAAAGCAATGATGGAAGTTCCCGAACCTAGCATTCCACAAAGATCTTTGTCACAATTATTGGGCCCCCTCCTTGTAGTAACTAATTTGACTACGTATTTTCTTTTATAAGATTTTACATAACTTTCTGTCGAAAGTTAGTTCGAGGAGAAATGTTGAAAAACCAAGTGTCGATTTGTTATCATTTTCTCTATGAATTTAAGATACACAACGAGCCTACAACTATCAATTGCACAATGAATGCAGCTTCTTTACACATAGCAATGTATCCATGGTTTGCTATGGGGCACCTAACCCCATTTCTCCACCTTGCCAACAAGTTAGCCAAAAGGGGACACAAGATCTCATTCTTCATACCCAAAAGAACACAAGCCAAGCTAGAAAACCTCAACCTTCACCCAAGTCTCATCACCTTTGTCCCTATCAGTGTTCCTCACGTTGATGGTCTTCCCTTTGCTGCAGAAACTACTTCAGATGTTCCCTCTTCTTTGTTCCCACTTCTTGCCTCTGCCATGGATCTCACAGAGAAGGATATTGAACTTCTACTCCTTGAACTAAAACCACACATTGTTTTGTTTGACTTCGTCACATATTGGCTACCAAACTTGACTCGTAGGATAGGGATCAAGTCTCTTCAGTACTGGATTATTAGTCCTGCAACAATAGGGTACATGGCATCCCCAGCTAGAGAAAGAGAAGGTGACATGAGAAAACCACCTTCAGGGTTTCCTTGTTCTATCAAGCTGCAAGAACATGAAGTTAAGTTCTTTGCTGCAGCAAGGAAATTGGAGTTTGGAAATGGTGTTCTTCTCTACGATCGTATCTCTGCCGGTGCAGACTTGTCAGATTGTATTGGATTCAAAGGTTGCAGGGAAATTGAAGGGCCTTATGTGGATTATCTAGAGACGCAGTTCGGTAAGCCTGTTTTGCTTTCAGGTCCTCTTGTGCCTGAGCCATCCAACTCTACTTTGGAAGCAAAATGGGGTGAATGGCTCGGTAGATTCAAGGCTGGTTCAGTGATTTACTGTGCCATTGGAAGTGAAAACTCCTTACAGAAAAACCAATTGCAAGAGTTGGTTTTGGGTCTTGAGCTAACAGGAATGCCATTCCTTGCAGCACTTAAGGCCCCTCCTGAATTTGAGTCACTTGAGGATGCTCTCCAAAAAGGGTTCAAAGAAAGGGTTCGAGAAAGAGGGATAGTATACGGGGGGTGGGTGCAGCAACAACTAATCTTGGCACACCCTTCTGTTGGGTGCTTCATAACACACTGTGGTGCTGCTTCTCTTACTGAGGCACTTGTGAACCAGTGTCAGCTTTTGTTGTTGCCTCGCCTTGGATCTGATTTCATCATCAACGCAAGAACCATGGGTGGAAAATTGAGGGTTGGAGTGGAAGTGGAGAAAAGGGAAGAAGATGGTTTGTTCACCAAGGAAAGTGTGTGCAAAGCTGTGAAAATTGTGATGGATGATGAGAATGAGCTTGGAAGAGAAGTCAGAGAGAATCACAACAAAGTGAGGAACCTTTTACTAAGTAACAATTTTGAGTCATCTTGTGTTGATGCTTTCTGTCACAAGCTTCAGGATATAGTCTTCAGCATTTCAGATTGATTCACTAATTGAGTTCTATATTATTCGTACTGAAACAGTAGGGTTTTAGTTCAATAAGAATTAAAATAAAGTCATTTTAATTATTTAATGTTTTTTAACTATAAGTTATAGGGATTAAAATCAAGTGTCTGCATTTCTAGCCATTGCCATGTTCTCAACAAAATTTGCTACATGAATTAATATAACATAATCATGAACATTTATACCATTATATGGAAAATACCGGTTTTTATAAGTGATTTTGGTATCATTTTTAACTAAACAAATTTACCTTTTATTAAAATAATTCCATTTTAATAAAATACATAATCAGTACTGTACATTCAATAATAATGGTAGAATTCTACAACAATTACATCTACGTGCAATTTCTTCTATCTATATGCTTATAATTTCTTTGTGCACAATATTCGGATCTTGAATTTCAACAGGATTGATGACAAATTAAGGAATCAAACATTCATTTATGTATCTTACTCTATCGGTGGTATTTTTATTTGACTATGCAATTAACTTTTTCCCTTTTTTACAATCTGTAATTTATATGAGAAATATTCTAGTAATCATCTTTTGATGCAAGTTTTATATATTGAGATTCAAGAAAATTAATAAGAAAGTAAAGATTCAAACTATAATATTCTGAAGCTATAAGTTACAGAGAAAAAGAAGAGTATCAAATATATTTGATTTGATACAGAATGCAATGAGAGCTTGAATAATCACTCCAAATATTTGCCTCGGCTAAGCCAACGCAACTTCGGAAAACAAAATAAAAAATTAAACATATATCTTTGAAGTTAGAATATTTTTTCTGTTTGTAACCCTAATTGTCCATGACAATTGTTTAATGGAGAATGATTATTTGACTACTAAATTTTAACAACTTTCTCTTACAACATGTTGTGACATATTCTAAGTGGTTTTAAAATATTGAAAATGAGGAAATGGAAAAATGAAAAATCACTTAAAGAATGACACCTAAGGTTGTAAGAGAAAGTTGTCAAAATTTAGTAGTCAAAAAATCATTTTCCTTGTTTAATTACACTTTTTCTTTTAGTCAGCGTGCCATATAGTGTGTCCTGCACCAAGTGTATATAACCATGTACCCACATTCTTTCTCAATACAGCTTGTGAAGTTTTCATTACGTTTGCTCTCTGTTATTTACTTTATGGTATTAGGTCATATTAGGGCCTGCGTAAGAAAAGTGTGTCAGCCACTGTAAAGTTTTTCGAGTACAATTATACAAAGTGTATTAGTTAGAGTGTTCTTTAAGAGAAAAAGCGTGGGCTTTTTGTTTCTTGGTACACCAAGAAAGAGAAAAAAGAAGAACATCAAGAAGAGAATGGTGTTGTTGTTGAGGGTAAAGCACAGAAAACATGGTGGGCATGGGAGGCATGATTCAAGGAGGCTTACCAGGCCTTGATGACATGTTTTTCGATGATTGGAAAATAAGGATTAAAGTTGTGTTCAGTTTCCAAGAGGTAATAGATATCTTGAACAGGCGTTATGGAGCTAAGTTGCAAGGCTACTGAAGAGGAGAAAAAGAATCATAAGCTACAATAGAATTTGGACGACAAGGCATGACGATTTTATTTGTACCAATGCGTCAACTCCAAGATCTTTAACAAGATCTCTCATGCTGAAACAACAAAGGAAGCTTGGGAAACTCTGGTGAAAACATATGGAGATGTAGACAAACAAGAAAGTGAAGCTACAGGCTCTTAGGAGGAAGTTCAAGTTCTTGATGATGGAAGAAAGTGACACCATCGGTGAGTACTTCGACAAGATACAAGAATTAATGAATGCAATGAAGTCTTGTGGTGACAAGATATCTGAACAACATGTTTTGAATAAGGTACTATGGTCTCTCCTTCCCAAGTTCGATCATATGGTGATTCTGATAGAAGAGACTAAAGATCTTGAGAAGCTGGAGATAGAGGAGTTGCACCACTCCCTTAAAGCTCATGAATATCGTATGGATGAACAGAAACACTATCAAGAACAGGTTTTGCAAACACGCTCACAGTACAAGGTGAAAGGAAGGGGATCTAAGAGTAGTAGCAAGAACAATGTTAGGCATAAAGATTCACCAAAGGAGAAGAAGGAAGGATCAAATGGTGCATACAAGCACAAACAGCACAAGTCTCTAAGTTTAGATGGTGAGAAAGAATGGAAGTTCGATAAAAGAAAAGTAAGATGCCACAACTGTCGAAAGTTGGGCCACTTCGCTAGAGAGTGTTGGAAGGGGGAAAGGTCGAAGAACAAGCCCAAGTCACAAAACACTCAAGCGTGCTTGGCAAAAGATGATTCATTGGACTTTGAGGCAGTCATCTTGATGGCAAGAACATGTAAAAATTATATTAAAGATTCATCATGGTACTTAGATTTTGGATGCTCAACTCATATGATGGGAACAAACACTACAAGAAAAAATGATATTACCGACAGTCAAAATTCGTCGGTAATGGTCAAAATTCGTAGCTAAATCAATATTACCGACGGATATCGACGATCAAAAATCCGTTAGTAAAATGTTTGTCAATAAAATTTTACCGACAAAAATCATGTTACGTCGGTAATTATCGATGAAAAAATCCGTCGGTAAGTCTGCAGGTAATTACCGACGAAAAAATTTGTCTATAAAATTTATTGGTAATTATCGATCGAAAAATCCGTCGATAATTATCGATCAAAAAATTCATCGATTTAAATTATCAACGGATTTTATCGACGGATTTTGAGTTATGTATGTAGCGACGAATTTACTGACGGAAAAATCCGTCGATAATTCAAATTTGGGCGGGAAATTTTCCGCTTTGAATTACTGACGGATAATTCAAATTCTGGCGAGAAATTTCCCGCTTCTTTTACCGACGGAAAAATCCATCGGTAAATTTGTTGGTAAAGAAAATTTAAATTATCGACGGATTTTACCGACAGATTTTTCTGTCGATAAATAAAATTTGTGATACCGACGGATTTTCCATCGGTAATTAAAATTTGAGAATCCGTTGGTAAAATCCGTCGGTAATTCAAATTTACCCACAAAAATATATCCGTCAGTAAAATTTCGTCGGTAATTTCAATTTTTTTTGTAGTGTTAAATGAGTGGTTTGTAAAGATGAGAGAGGTTGTGCATGGGAAGGTGAAGTTTGTAGATGATCGAAGTTTAAGTGTTGAAGGTTCTGGGAGAATTATGCGAAGGAGCAGCGATGGAAAAAAGGAAATAATTGAGTAAGTTCTATACGTGCCAAGACTGCGAACAAACCTGCTGAGCCTCGGTCAGCTTTTGGAGTGGGCTTTGTGATGAAAATAGAACACAACAACCTTAACATATTCGAGCAGAGTGGAAAATTGGTGATACAAGTTACACCTTCCAACAACATAACCTTCCATGTAGTAATGAGTGTTGTAAAGCATCAATGCTTCTCAACATCGAACAATGGAACAAAATGGCTCTAGCATTTGCGTTTTGGGTACCTAAATTTTAGGGATTTGTCTTGACTAAGCCAGAACATGATGATGAGTGGGTTACCTCAAGTGAATATTCCAAAGACCATGTATAAAGAATGCATCCAATGTAAGCAAACAAGGGGCAATTTCCACACAAATCTTCCTTAGAAAACAACAAAAAAGTTAGGTGTAGTTCACTCAGATGTTTGTGGTCTGATGCAAGTTGAAACACCTGGTGGTAGTAGATATTTTGTTCTGTTCATAGATGATTGGACTCGGAAGGCGTGGACATATCTGATCTAGAGAAAGAGTGAAGTCTTGGAGGTGTTTTTGAGGTTTAAGAACATGGCATAAAAACAGTGTAAGAAACAGATGGGTGCTGAGAACAGATGGAGGAGGTAAGGTTGCACAAAAGAAAGAAACTTCAATCCTACTTGATGGATCTGGTGAATCTGCTGCAAGTAGTCAACAAGAATCATGTGAACAAGGAACAAGCATGAGACGTTCATCAAGAAATGCTCAACTCCCATCTTATATAAAAGACTATGAGTTGTTCTACGAAGCTATTGTTGCCTCTGAAGGAACTTTGTTCACTATGCATTGATAGTTGAAGCTGAACCCATCGAGTTTCAACAAGCTACTAAGGATGAAAAGTGGTTAAAAGCCATGAAAGAAGAGATTGACTGTATAGAAAATAATCAAACATGGGAGCTAACCGAGTTACCTGAAGGAAAGAGGCCAATAGATCTTAAGTGGGTATACAAAACTAAAGTAAATCCACAAGGTATTATAACTAGGCATAAGGCAAGATTAGTTGCCAAAGGGTTTTTGCAAAAGGCTGGAATTGATTATAGTTAAGTGTATGCAATAGTGGCAAGAATTGAAACCATACGACTAGTAGTTTCATTGGCAACTAAGAAGCATTGGACACTACACTAGTTGGATGTAAAATCAGCGTTTCTGAGTGGCAAACTAGAGGAAGAGGTATATGTGACGCAACCACAGGGATTTGACTGCAAACAGAAATTGAATATGGTGTACAAACTGAAAAAATCACTTTATTGTCTCAAACAGACTCCAAGAGCCAGGAATCAAAGAATAAATAGCTTCATGACCAACATTGGGTTCGAACAGTGTGCCTCTGAACATGGAGTATATGTGTAGTTCCAACAGGAAAAAGGAAAGGACGAGAAACTAATAGTGTGTTTGTATGTGGACGATTTGCTTGTTATTGGGAGTTGTGAGAAGACTATCTCCAAGTTTAAAAAGGAAATGTTGCAGGAGTTTGAAATGAGTGACTTCGGCATATTAGGTTACTTTCTTGGCATAGAATTTACAGAGACCAGTGATGGCATTTTGATTCATCAGTCACGCTATGCATGAGTACGAAAGTTTGGAATGGATAGAAGTAATGCAGCGACCACACTAGCTGAAGTTGGTTTGAAGTTGGAAAAGGAGCCAACAGAGGAGTCTGTAGATCCCACTGAATGTCGTAAAATGGTTGGAAGTGTTAGAAGTGGGCTTTAAACCTAATTCAACCTCACAAAACCGACTTGTAAGGTAAGGATTGTACCCACTTATATATTATGAATTGGCCTTATCTCTAGTCGATGTGGGACTTCCAACACACCCCCTCACACCGAGGTATATTTATCTCGTGCGGGGGAAAAGAAATTAGTGGGTGGTCCATTAGCGGCCCGATATCGGGTGGAACAGTATGTCCAAGAAAGTTCGCTAGGATAGACCCTAACTTGACTCTGATACCATGTTAAAAGTGGGCTTTAAGCCTAACTGAACCCCACAAAACTGGCTTGTAAGGTGAGGATTGCACCCACTTATAAATTATGAATTGGCCTTATCTCTAGTCGATGTGGGACTTCCAACAGGAAGCCTAAGGTACTTGTGCAACACAAGACCTGACATATGCTTTAGTGTTGGTCTCATAAGCAGGTACATTGCAAAATCCTAGAATCTCACACATGAACGCTATGAAAAGGGTGATGAGATATGTACAAGGAACCTATAACTTTGGAATGTTGTTACCCGCAAAGAAGTAAGAAGGTGAAGTGAAGTTTTCTGCATACTCAGATGCAAATTGATGTGGAGACAAAAATTATAGAAAGAGTACAACTGGGTACATTTTCTTTCTAGATGAGTCACCTATATCAGGGAGTTCCACCAAAGAACCCATTGTTACACTATCCTCATGTGAGGATGAATATGTTGTTGCATGTGAAGCTACATGCCAAGCAGCGTGGTTATGTTCACTGATGAAAGGCTTAAAGGTTGATTTAAGAGAGAAGATATGTCTATTTGTTGATAATAAATCATCTATAGACCTTGCTAAACACCCAACCTTTCATGGACGCAACAAACACATCGAGACAAGATATCACTACATTCGTAAGCAAGTGAGTAATGAAGGATTGGAGGTTATACACTACAGTTCAGATAGGAAACTTGCAAACATTCTAATGAAACTCTTAAAGATGGAGAGATTCAAAAATGTTGAGGAAGCTTATTGGTGTTGCTATTGTGAGCTAGTATTTGGCTTAAGGAGGTGTGTTAGAATATTTTTCTGTTTGTAAGCCAAATAAAGTAATTGTCAATGATAGTTGTTTAGCTACACTTTTGCTTTTAGTCAGTGTGTCATACAGTGTACCCTGCCCCAAGTGTATATAACCAAGTACCAACATTCTTTCTCAATACAACTTGTGAAATTTTCATTACGTTTGCTCTCTATTATTTCCTTTATTTGAGACCGATGGTAACCCAACTCCAAAAAACATAAACAAAAACATGTTAAATAATGATTAATTAAATGAAATTAGAGTTTGTGTCGGTATTTGGTAATGGTGGCAAAACAGGTTGGGTCTAACGAACCAGTTCGTCAGCCTATGTTAAAAGGGACGAATTGGGTTAAATTCAACCTTTAAGTCTGTTTTGACTCGTCTTCATCCAGCCGGTCAATTTGACAGGTCGAAATATGGGTCAGCTTATCACAGCCAGTTTTTAAAAAAGAAAAAAAAATTAAAAATTAATTTTTTATGTTATATATTTTTAATGTGTAAATATATAATACTATAGTAATTTAAATTATTAACACTTACCAATTAAGTCTTAATTATTAGTTATAATTCAGTAATTTGATATGTAAATGTAATAATGATTTTAATTTATCTAATTAAAAATATTAAATAATCAATTAAAAGTTAAAAGATATTTTATTTGATTAAATAGGCTTTTAATGTCAATTTATATATACTTACACAACACATAGTTTATAGTTATACTTAATTTATATAGAAATATTGAAATGATTATATTTGAGAATAAATCTGAAGATGTGGTCTTGACGGCAAGGTATAGTAATTAAGTGTCTTGTGAACTTTTGTTCCGTGCATATGTACATTGAGTTATATATTATATTGAAATGAAATGCATATGTACATATTGTTGTTAAAATAAAATATAGGAATATTGAGAACTTTGGTCTCGTGCAAAAGTAATGTCCACACATGAATAATCATCAACTTAAACAAAAATTCAAACGTAATGTCAGATTGATGTTAACATTTTTAAACAAAAATAAATGCAGGTATTGTTATCAATCACTACAAAAAAACTAATAATTAGTGGAGGTTTTTTTTTCAATTTGCAGAGGTTTTCACCCTCTACAAATTAATTTGCAGAGGTTTTCTAAACCTCTATAGTTAAAGTTGCCACAAACTATTTACGGAGGTTTTGAACGACCCCTGGTATCGAGTTATATTGCGGAGGTTGTTTTGTGGAGGGTTTTAACCTCTTCTATTGTTGACTATTATTTTGTGGAGGTTTGAAACCTCATTTATTTCCAACTATTTTTAATGAAAACAAAATTGGCAGAAAACAACAAATCAAATATTAAAATGACTAGAACAATTCATGAACAAAGAAAGAAAGAAGAATTGGAAAGAAACATCCAACTTGTATTAACGAAATATGAAAACAACATTACAAAGTTTTGAGAATTTGGGAGCTAGCCCATAGAAGACTTGAAACGTGCATAGAATCATGGAAACAATATGAGAAAACTAAAAACTAAATGATTACACATGGTTCAACTTAACTACTAACTAATTAATCCTAATGGTAACTCAATTAGTAGGTAAATTGACCCTTCAAACTCTTTTATTCAGCTCCAATCCAACTGGCAAGTGCATGTGGCATTACTTGAAATTAAAGTGTTTCTTTCTCTTTAACTTGGTAACAACAAGTTGCATGTGTGTTGATTCAGCAGGTTTCAAGTAAGTCTTCAATTGGGAGCAATCAAATCTGCCTGCAATTGTTCCACATGGATTCTTGATCAAACTGCATGTAGTCATATTTGCACCCTGCTATGATCAACATTATAATTAGCATGAAATCCAACATCATCAAACAATTCAGAAAAGTCATTATAGTTGCATCAACAACATTAATATGCTTCATTTACAACAGATCAAACAAGTATTCTGTAACAAGAAGATTCAGCGAAACCAAATTAAAAATATAAAAATAAAAACTGAACGGACTAAGCAAAAAAGGAAAACTTGAAAAAGTATCAATGTCTAATTAAGAGTGGTTGTCAAATTTTGTGTTGTGTCAATCATCTTATTGCAAATCTGGGACTGAATTGCAAGCAACAAGATACCCCCCCATTGAGTGACCAATTGCAAGCAATTTGCCATCCCTTGACTGGCATTGAGCTCTTATGTACTCCATCTAATGGTTGAATGTACGAAACCAGCAATTAAAAAACAGATTTATTGATATCATTCAATTTCTTAAGCCAATATTTAATGGAACAAACAAATAAAGTACACCTAAGAAGTAAAGGAAGAGATAAAAGTAGAACTCTTGCCAAATTAAAAATAAAACATCACAAAGGAATGTCACATCACCGCTACAGGTACATCGTTGAATGATTACTTCAGAAGTGCATCTCATTTATTACTTCTGATAAATACATATGACTCGATCATACCTTATAAAAATAAGTAGATAAAATTTAAGCACTTTTCTTAAAATATCTTATAAATACAAATATTTTAAGATAGAATTGAAAAAGTAATACACCTTTCTTGTCATTATGTTATCTCAAATGCTCATTCAAATGATTTCAGAACTTGGCTTACAACCAAGACAAGTTGCAATATGGTTTCAAAACAAGAGAGCTCGATGGAAGTTCAAGCAGGTTTAGCGAAACTACACAACACTTCAGGCCAATCATAAGACGTTGGATTCACAGTTTCATGCTCTCAACAAAGAGTATCAATCAATGTTAATACAGGTGAGAAATACTTGAGATATTCTATACTTCAGATATATACAAACATTTCATACATAAAGTTTCTACCTTTCATTTTTCTTTTAAATGGGTGGTGTAATTATTTCTTAATATTTTAAAAATTATTGTGCTTTGTTAGTGACATTCATTGCAGTAGAGTGGGTGTTGTGGTATGATTTTGTGTTACATCAATGGGTCCAATAGTACATCAATGATTTTGTGTTACATCAAAACATTGGGGTTTGCTAGAATAAGATGATTTCATGGGCCAATTAACCAGCTATGATTACCATTGGATATATCATGATTGGCTATTGGCATATACAGAGTCAAAGTTGGATACTCCACACCATGATAAGCATACAATCCCAAACTACAAATTCTGTTACTGACCTGGAGGAAGTGATTGCTTCAAATCTATTAGCTTTCTTTGCATCAAACACACAAAGTATGTAGAAGTAATAGCCATGCTCGTGAACCATAAGGACTTCCACCTTTCACTTCCTCCATATTTTCAAACACATGGTTGTATGTAAATCTTATTCCAAATGGAACAAATACCATTCCACGGTGAACTAGTGGGATGATACCATCACAATTAGTAAATAATGTACTGAAAATTTAAGAAAATAAACTCTTTCATTCAAATCAAGGAATTGAGAATTATAAGAAATTACAATCAGAAAGAGGATGTTATTACATTATAGTCTCTTCTTGACCACCTTGGTATCGAGTGCTGGAGATAATTCCAGCAAGTTTTCCAGCAAGCTACTGTGTTTTATAGAGACACTCAGTAGCATCAAGAAAAGCCTAAAATTGAGAATCCATCATTCCACATGTTATCTACAATTATGAGGAGCATCAGACAAAGCAGAAGTAGGAATAAAGGTGGAATTTAGTTTGGGAAGCATTGAGATACTCGTTCACTCTTTTAACCCTTAGGAGAGAAATCTACCCTGATGCACTTGTGTTTCCTCAAATCTGGTGATTGTTTCTGAATTGGAGAGAAGACAAGAAAATTCTAAGAGGCTACACAAAAAAGAGGGTTAGAGAAGAAGAGTAACTACTTATTAAATATAACACCAATAGCATAGGAAATAATGAAAAAACTAATGATGGATATAACCCTTATATATTACCCAAGCAGCAGCAGAAAGAAATTTAGAACTTACCATGACCTAGTCTCCATTCCAAATAGAAGGAATGTTGGTGTAGAACATGAAAGAAATATATTACCCTTATCTTAACTATGTAAACTTCAATTCTCATACTATCACTCTCATTTACCAAGACATCTAGGTAACCCCAATCTCTCAAAGAAGCATTTTATTCTGCACTAACAGTAGAAGTGTCTTTAACATTTTACTGACTTAGAATCATAGTAATATCACATCAATATTAACCTCAACAACTTGTTCTAAACAACCAAATGAAAAAGTGATTGTAAGAGAAAGAAAGAGATAAAGAGAAAGTGAGAGGGAACCTAGTGATGGGACCATGAGGCTTGACTTTAACAACTCCTCTTACATTGGCCAAATTCTCAATATCACCCAACGCCTGCCTTGCGAATCTTTCCATCCACTACTTCGTTCTTCTTCTGTTGTTTTTCTCCTCCTATTACTACCTCACCTAGGAAATCACAACCAAACGACTTGCGGACCACCACACACGATCCCCTCTCATCTCTTAGCTGATTTAAAATGGCTTTGCAATGATTAAATTATAATATTTACATTTGGTTTTAGAAAGGCATTCTCCATTTCAATACTAAAACAAATTACTAACTTACGTAAATAAAATTCATAGAAAGAAGTTATTAGAATTATGTACCTCCTAGTCTTTGAGCCACCTTTTGCACTTCGATATATTCCCTTCAGCCATTACAAGCAGATAATATATCAATTTGTTCAAGAATCTACTAAAACAGAACAATTACACTATCTCAATCAAATACAAACACAGTACTAGAAAACCTTCGCACAAGCTAAATGAAGGGAAATAGAGCAAACCAAAAAGATATCTTCTATAGGAACCAAAATGAAACACATGTGATTTTTCAAATTATCGAAGATAGGTTAAGTTCAAGTACCAACTTCACTGCAATTCCTAATTTGATGCGAGAGCCGAGTAGTGGCGAAGAGCGAAATCTAGCAACGAAGAGTGGAGAAGCACGAGAGTGAATCCGAGCGGGGGCAAGCACATTGCAGTTCGAACCCTAGGTGAGGCGCACAAGGAGGTCGTCTGCGGTGGAGGAATGGCCAACAACTAATGCATGGCGGTTCTGTCACCGTTGATGGTGGACAAGCCTCGCCAGAATCCTGGCAGCATTTGAGCGCAGTGAGGGGTAAAGGAGGAAATTGACGCATTCGTTGTGCAGAGTAGAAAAACATTTACACATTTTATTTAGGTGTTGTGTTCTGATTGTCGAGAAGCAGAAGAACTTGAAATTCAAAGAGAAGAAACAGTAAAAGTCTGGGAGGGAAAGTTGAAAAAAGTGAGGGAAAGAGTGAAACGTGAAAGATATAGTATAAGCAGTGGAGGAGGTCATAAACCTCTGAAGAAAAACATTAAAACCCCTACTATTATTTGTTATTGTTAATTTTTTACAGAACCTATCAAAATTACCTTAAGTTATGTTTATTTATGGAGATTTTCGTAACCTCTCCAAAATAACCTCTATTAAATATATATTTTTTTGTAGTGACACAAGACAAGGTTAGAACATGAAACCACCATATTCAAGGACAACCAAAGCTCTAGATACCAAATGATGAAGGATTATCTTGTTTTTTTTAAAGGTTATTGAATATGGTGTGAGTTGGTTAAGAAAGCTAAGTGAAATCCCCACTGGACATTAAGATAGCAAGCTATCTAGATGTGAAGGTTCCTTTCACAAAGCTCAAGAGAAGAAGATGATGGATTGATTCAAAATAAAAAG
>Ga0209589_1009735_pt1 | contig 14346 bp, 6 predicted proteins | sample CowpeawhiteBW_FD_187525 | JGI IMG/M metagenome (GOLD analysis project Ga0209589, IMG submission 187525) | Root nodule microbial communities of legume samples collected from California USA - Cow pea white BW (SPAdes) (version 2) | ecosystem: Host-associated > Plants > Roots > Nodule | place: USA... | reverse complement strand
CTGATTATATCATTGGCAAGATGTGAAACGGTTTTACAAAACGGATTATGTAATTCGTTTCGGGAAAAAATTCAAAATTTATGGGAAACGGAATACGAATTCCGTTTCATAAAATTGTGAAACGGATTCTGTAATCTGTTTCAAAAAAATTTTTGAAACAGATTACAGAATCCGTTTCACAATTTTATGAAACGGAATTCGTATTCCGTTTCCCATAAATTTTAACTTTTTTTCGCGAAACAGCTTAAGTAATCCGTTTTGTAATGGTTTGAAACGGATTTCATAATTCGTTTCATAAAAAGATTTCTTGTTGTTTTTTTGAAACGGAATGTGGAAGCTGTTTCATAGTTTCTGAAACGGAAAATGAATTCCGTTTCACATCATAAACGAAAAAAAAAAGTTAAGCTAAGGCTAACCTGGACAAGAAGTACCACACTTGGAGGTTACTCAGAATACAACCTTCCTTCAAAGAACCAACAAACAGAGAACCTCCAACCACAAGAATCACAACGCACAGTGAGACACCGAGAGAATAAACAAGAGTCCTTTAAAAAAATGAATGAAAGTTATGCAAACCTGGGAAGAGGGATCACCACCCACCAGAGAATGAAATAATGAAGCTCAGAAAAATTAAAGCTCAGGGACTTCTTCAGGGACCACAGAGAATGAAACTGAGAAAATTTTAAATGAAGGCACAGTGGAACGGAGAAGGAACGGGAGAAGAAATAGTACTGGGGTTGCAGAGAAGTTGGCAATGCAGTAAATGAAATTTACTGCATCTCTACCCACTTTCACTTGTAAGTTAAATAAGGGCATAATAATAAATTTTGGAGGTACAGAAGAACCGTTGGAGGTGCAGGGAGAAGCGCCCATCTCTGAACTATACATTTCAATTTATGGGCTTCATGAGACTTATAATTAGGATGTTAAAAAAATTCATATCTGCGAATAAAATTTGTAATTGTTAGAAAATGAATATTTGCAGATAATGGGTAGGGTATTTTTTATACTCACATGTTAACAGAGTGCGTATGAGTATCATAGTATGTATATCCGTGGATATCCGTATCCGTTATACTTTAATTTAAATTTTAAAAAATTATTAAAACATTAACATATTGATTTAGAGTGGTATCAAATTTCTTACATAAAGGGGATGTAGCTCAGATGGTAGAGCGCTCGCTTAGCATGCGAGAGGTACGGGGATTGATACCTCGCATCTCCAATTAACGTTTGAAGTGTTTTTTTCTTCTTTAAATTACTCATTACTCATATACATTAACATTTAAAGTATATATTAATGTTCCATAAACTAAAGTAGAATGTATAAATATTTTTTTTTCAAAATAATATTAGAATACAATTTTTTTTCTTATATATTCATAAAAATTGAATTTTCAAAAGGCTTGTAAGATAAAAAATCATGTTAATAACTCTTAAACTAATATTTTATTATCAAGTAAGACGATAGAGAATTACTTTTTTTTTTCAAGAGAGAAAGAAAACAAATGAGAAATCAGAAAAAAAAAATTAATGAGTTTGTGCCTAATATTTTTTTCTTCAAAAACAAAAAAGAAAACACATGAAAATAAGAGATGAATACAATTTGTGAAAAATTAGAAAGACAATGAGAAATAAATAAAAAATATCTTAATAAATATTTGGTTTAATTATTTTTTTTGTTTCTTTATTTGTCCAAAAATATCTAGTTGGATGTCTAATGTTTTTTTAATCTCAATTTGTTGAAAATTGAAATGGTTAATAAGGATGTTTTGCTTTGTTGGTACAATTAACATAATCCTAATGTTAATTTTGATGAAAAATATTTTGATCTATTTCAAAAAATTTAATGAAAATAACCAAATTACATCAACTTTTTCAAAAATCGGAACCAAATTGAGACTAAAAAAACTAGATAACCAACTTTGTTAAGATTAAATGTTGTGTTTTATAAAAGAAATAAAAATTTAATTTCCATTAATTTATAAAATATACTACATATAATTTTTAAAAATTTTAAAGATATATATAATTTAAAATAATTTCAAAAATATAAATATAATTTAAAAAAAAAACAAAAATATATTTATAATTAAAAAAACAAAAAAATTGGGGGGCATGTCCTTTAAATGATTCGTCCCTACCATCAAGTTTCAGTCAAATTTAGAATTAGTTCCTCTTCAAAAATTTTGACCAATTTAATTTTTTATCTTTAGAAATATGTAAATTTAGTTTTTCTAACTAAATTTTATTAAATTTATTTGACATTTCAAACACGTTTGATGAAAACATTTAATCCTATATTAACAAGGCCTTCAGAATTGCGAGGTGGGTAAAAGCGAGGAGTGTGAGCTAGCTAACAATGGGAGGGAGGAGGAGCAAAAGGTTTAATGGGTATTTCAAAAGACTATGGTAGTGCCCCAAGAAAACATAGAGTGTATGTAAATCACCATCCTAAGAAATATGTATAGCCCAAACCCAATTTAAGTTGCTTCTTCCTACACCTTCATACTTTCATCCTTCACCCCATTCATTTGAAATTTCTAATTTTATCCTTTTTTATATAAAATTTCTAGAATGCACAATTAAAAAATGTTTCGAATATACGATCTGAAATACAAAATTTGTATTCTAACTTATAAAACATAGAATACAATACAACAAAAATATTCTAAATTTTGCAATTCAAAATACGTTTTTTATAATATAGAGAGTAGTAAATCAACTTTAGTTTCATTATCATACATAGTAAATCAACCTCACATAAACAGTATATATGTTAAAAATACTACACAAGTTTAAATTAACCAAATACTTCACATAAACAGTATATATGTTCTCTTATAGAATTTTTTTCTTCTTTTGATTTCTTGTATATACGGACGACGAGAAAACTTTGACAATGAATTTCATATATAATTAAAAGAAAATTTGGACATAGCATCTATCAAAAATAGACACAAAAAATAAAAAATTGACATTCACTTGTGATTAGTATTCGCTTTGTGTTTATCAACAAACTGACTCGCTAAAAGTGGATATTACAACATTTACTATTAAGATCGACTAAACCTATATTAAAAAATATAAAACTTAATTTATATTAATTATGGCATCATGGTATTAAACCGATTATGATAAAGTCCACTTTTTAGCCGAAACTCTACTTTGAGAGCTAATACCGACCATTTTTTAAGAAGTATACACAAAATAATATAAGATTAATCGATCTTAATCCAACACTCCATAAAAATTACGAAGTTTTAGGATTTTAAAATTTTAATTATCGAAGAAAATATTCAATGATAACCGTAGATTATTTTTTTTTTAAATTTCAGCAATATATTTAGTGTATAATAACCATTGGGCATTGTAGTGACTAATCCGATCTAGATACCAATTTACACAACAAAAAATAATTAGTTATTAAAGTAGTCAATGCTGTAAACAAAACATTATAATTGGTCTCTAAATTTATTTTCAAAATTAGTTATCAAAGTTTTAGCTATTAAAGGAAATTGGTTGGTCACTAAACACTAAACGTGGGTTACCAAGATTTTTGGTATCAAATAAATTGATTTCAAAATTAGTATCTAATTAATTAATGATCAATTTAGCGACCAATGCTAATTTTATTTTAAATTATTTTATTTTTCAAATATTTTATTTGGTTAAAATAATTTAAATTTATTGAACTTTGTTTTCTCTTATCAATCTTGATTTAAGCTATTATCGGTCAAAGTATTAGGCTAATCGAATATAGTTGACCTAGGTGTAGTCAAGTTATTGTGGGTCCAGATTGAGCTAAGTTAGTTTGGGTCTAGGTTAAGTCAAACGGATCTGAACCTAAGTTCGGTCAAGTTGGTCTAGACCCAAATCGAGTCTAATTGGGGTAACCTATATCTACGGGCGGATCCACATTCATTCAAGTCAAAGTCCACCCACGTTAAGTTGAGATAGACTAGGTCTATGTTGGTCCTAATCCGATCAAGGCTAGATTTGACATAGCTTGATCGAGATAAGGTCAAGTCGAGTCTATCCAAACCCATGTCAAGTTGAGTCTCGATTTAGTCAATTGATTTGACCAAGTTGAGTCTAGTTAAGTCAACTCTAACCAAGGTCAAGTTAGGCTTACCTAAACTTGACATAAACTACAAAAATATAAATATAAAACTGAGAATATGAAGAATGTTAAATTGTAAAATTTTAGGTAGAATTTAATTTTTTTAATTTTAAGTAATCTAATTACTCTAATAAAATTATATAATTTTAATTTCTTTAAAAAAATTCAAATAACATATTTTGTTGTAAAATTTTTAATTTTTTAAATAAATAAATTAGTATTTTAAAATGTTTCATTGAAACACAAAATTAATGATTAAACGATCAAAAGTGACTATTAGACTACATACATTTACCATTACGATCAAATAATAATTTTATTTTGCAACGAATATGAGTTGAATGGGTAAAGTTTTACAAAAAAAACTAAAACTATATAAATCGGCATATGAAAATTTTAAACGAAAGCATATATTCTATCTCTAAATTATTCGCTTAGAAAATGATTTTTTATGCGCAACATCCAACTTTGATCATGTATTATGTTTTCCTGTTGTGAATTTAAGTTAAAATTTAACTACGTAAAGATTAAAAAATATTTCAAATTCGTGCTCTATATATCGAAAAATCATGAATTATTCGAAAAAACCATTCATAAATTTTGGACCAATGGATAAAAACTTCCGTTGCCGGGAATCGAACCCGGGTCTCCTGGGTGAAAGCCAGATATCCTAACCGCTGGACGACAACGGATTACATGTTAAATATAAATGACATTCAATTCAAGATAATTGTGTGTTTAGTGAGAGTGAGACAATTTTATTTTGGCATTGGTGAGATGATTTTGTACCTTACCGAGAGTCATGTGATTAAGAGTAATAAATTAAAAAAATAGTTTGAAATTTTGGTCAGATTTATAATGAGGGCTGTTTGAGAAAATTATTCTTATTAACGTATTTTTTTAGTATTAATTGTTACATTTATTTTAAATTATTGTGGCAGTTTTGAATCACTTCTTGAATAATAATAGGATGGTAAATATATTATGTTTACAAAACGTGCATATATATATATATATATATATATATATAAAATACTTTTTTTATCATTGATAATATTTTTTTTAAACAATAAAAAAGTTACGTAATAGAATGGGAAGGAGGATGACAATGATATTTTAATAATAAGATAGATCAATATCAAATGTAAAAAAGTTAATTAATTTTAAATATATTGAGTGAAATATTATTTACTTCCATTTTGGTGAAATCATTTTGTTTGAACAATGTTATAATTTAGAATAACTTAGGTGGCCTATAAATTAAAACAAATATAATTTGTGTGGCTTTTTTTTTCTTTCTATTAGTTGTTTTTATAATGTTATTATTATTAACTATTTATATTTGCAATTAAATAATTTTATTTGAATTATAATATTAATCAGATTCTTTAAAACTTTCTACGATGATAATTTGGTCAATAATATATTTTATTCAACTACAATAGATTTTTAAAATATAATTATTAACTATTGGTGTTAAAATTAGTGGTAAATACTGGTACAATACAACTTTGTATGAATCAATTAAGATTCTTCGTGATATACTATTGATGATTGATGGTTCTTACTAAAAAAATTGGATACGTGGATAAAATCCGCAACAGGTAAGGAATGAATATTGTAAATTAATACGGCGGGTAACGGGTACGAATATTTTTAATAGTTGTATATTAACGGGATGGGTATGAGTATCATAATATTTGTGTCCGTGGATACTCATACTCGCTATATTCTAATTTAAATTAAAAAATTAAAAAAAAAACATCCTCAAAAGAAGTTTTTATAGGATTCTTATCTATCAAAATTTTAACTCCTGGTTCCGGTGAACGAATAATCATTGAGTTCTCTTCTTTCAAGACAACACATACAAAGAAGAGACCTGCCAACATAAAATAGAATTAGTGAACTTATTAGAGATATTTCTATTGAGTTTTGTTCTCTCCTATCTCTCATGTACTGGATATCTTAGTAAATCTCATTTCTTTAGTTCTTCACTAGAACAATTATAATCTTGAAGAATATTAACATATTGATTTTGAATGAGTTATTTTTTTATCAATTAGTTAAAAAAAAATCATTTATTTATAAGTTGTCATTCAATATTATTTAAATTGGTTATTTGAACTTTGTTTAAAATTTATGAATGTTATGTATTGTATTTTATTTGAATTTACGATTAAAATGTGTGGTTAAATATTTATTTTTATTTTTTTTTTGTAAATACCCACGAATACCCATGGATATTCGTGGACATTAAAAAATTATGCCGCATAACAGATACTCGACGACGGATGTGAATACGGGTGCAAGACAAATATTTATCCAGCAGGTAGGGTATGGAAAAATTACTACCCGGACTCTACCCCCGTTGACATCCCTAATTCTCACAGAGTCTTTAAAAAGAATCAATTTGTCTTTTATTTAAATATATTTTATAATATATATTCCTTAGCTATTATAGAAAACATTATTCTAAATTATTTTAGTACTTACACTTGTTCATATTATTAGATAAATTTGAATTTTCTTAATGAATTAACTTTCTCAAATATATTACATCCTACCACATATTATGATTGTTGGAAAGATAACAAAATTAATAGATAAACAAGCATATGGAAAACTCATATCAAATTTTTCCAAAAAGAAAAATAATAAAACGCATGAAATAGAGAAGAGATGAACTGGCAGATGCAAAAATTCTGAAAACTTGTTAACATGGAAAGACCTCAACATAGAGGAAAAAACCCATGGAACCTAGTCTAATAAAATCTTGTACTAATAATAATTAATGGGTGCACCACAAGTTCTTTTGAAATTTCCAAGGATCAATGGAACACTATTTTTTTTACCAACAAGGTGATAACAAATTCCAATGTGTATTTTAAATAAGCAATGACGGAATCTCAATATATGAGATAAAAAATAATACATTTTCTATAGGGTTGCTTCTCTGCATAGACTTGCACACGATAAACTGGTTACTCTTTTCTTTTTCTTCACTCTCTCCGATAACTTCTTTTCTTTTCTCACTAGAGACACTCACAACTTCTATCTCCCTATCTCCCACTATATTTTCTTTCTTAACAAAGTTGATACACATATTTTAAGTTGATACACTCTATCACCAGAAAAGTGTTTTATACCATGTTTTTCATAAAAGTTTTCATACTTTTAATTTCGAAACTCTCTTCCATGATCACTTATAATAGAAACAAATTTTGAATTCTTTTCATTTTTTAAAACATTGGCAAGTCTTTTGAAAGCATGTTAATTATCGTTTTTGGATGCAAAAAATAGTGTCCATGTGAATCTAGAGAAATCATCAATTATGACCAATGCATAAAAGTTTCCACCAAGACTTATAGTTCGTGAAGGTCTAAATAAGTCCATGTGAAGCAATTATAAAGGTCTTTATGTTGAAACACATATCTTAGGCTTAAAAGAGACCTTAGTTTGTTTTCCTTTTTGACATGCTTAACACACTTTGTCCTTTAAAAATTTAAGTTTTGGGGAGTCCTTCAACCAACTATTTTCCATTTAATCGGTTTAAATGTTCTATGTGAATGTGACAAAGTTTTCTATGCTATAACCATGTATCATCTTCTTTTGTAAGAAAACAATTATTGTTTTTTTAATGCACGATGCAAAATCAAGCAAGTAGATATTTTTAACTCTTTTTCCTATTAACACGATGCAAAATCAACCAAGAACCTTTCTTCCAAGCGCAAACTAAGATCAATCACAACTCCAAACCTTCAAAGATGATCATGAACAGTTCCAACACTGAGAAGTTCAGAGAGAATGAGATTTCCAGAAGTATCAAACTAAATTCGTGCTAAAATTGAATCTTTTCTCATTCACTCTGAAAATTCAAGCTCTATAGTTTATCAATTGACATATTGAATAGGTTGAAATTTATGTTTAATATGTAGATTTCACTTAAATTAGGTGAAATAAGCTGATTGAATAATATTCCAGCCGATCAAATATTGTTAATTGTAAAACTATAACAACAGGTCATTTAACCTGTTAAAAACCATTTTAACATATTGAAAGACTACAACCAAGCACAAGACACATATTCTATGTCAAATAATTTTAAAATTAAGCTCCAACTTCAAACGTTAAGAACTTTGCATGTCAGCCAGTTTAATCACCGCTTCAACCTTGATCAACTCAATCAACCCTTCACATATTCATCAATTCTTTAAACCTTCATCACTTCTTCACATTTTCATCGAATCTTTATGTACCAAACATATTTTGTGCTAATAACTTACTCTAGACTTTGATGAGTTTAGATTGTGAATCGGGGTTAGGAACTGCGAATCGAGCAATAAACCAGAACGGTCCAAGAAAACCTCGATTATTGTTGATCGGTTTGAGGAAAGGAGCAATAGTATGGTCAAAATGGGACTTACTCTATAAAAACTAAGTAAATCTTGTATGAAACAAGGCTTCCTTCAGCCATCAGTGAAGGGTAACGTTGTCCCAACCTTATGCCTTCAAGAGGATGATGGAAAATGAGAAGATTAGGATTTGGTGCTAGGGCATATTCAAAAAGTGACACCATCCACAATTGGATAAACTAGAAAGGACCATAAAGATTGCCTTAAAGAGTTGGTGAACATAACACGTTAACAACTCTAGTAAGTGAAGTATATGCATGGACAAGAAGAAATTTTGACAAACAAATGGGTGGGGAATAGGGATGTCAACAGACTGGGTAGGGTACGGGTAGTAACTTCCATGTATCCTACCTGCTGGATAAATATTTGTCCTCGTACCCGTATCTATATCCGACAAGTATCCGTTAGGCGGGTACTCGCATATATTTTTAATATCAACGGATATCCACAAGTACCCACGATTATTTACAAAAAAATAAAAAAAATATTTAACAATATATTTTAATGGTAAATTCAAATAAAATACAATACATAACATTCATAAATTTCAAACAAAGTCCAAATAACCCATTTAAATAGTATTGAATGATAGTTTACAAAAAAATTGATTTTTTTAAAACTAATTGAGAAAAAAATAACCCATTCAAAATCAATATGTTAATATTTTAATCATTTTTTTAATTGTTTAATTTAAATTAGAGTATATTGGGTACGGGTATCCACGGGTACGAATACTATGATACATGTACCCGCCCCGTTAATATGTGGATATACAAAATACCCGTACTTGTTACTCTCGGGTATCCATTTACAATATCAATTTTCTACCCGTTGTGGGTTTTATCTGCGGATACCCATAGGTACAAATTTTTTTGACATCCCTAGTAGGGAACCAATGTGAAAAAGCTAAGCAAGGTTAAACATTGCGAGAAATTTGAATCGACCTAAGACAAAAAACATGGGTACATAATCAAGAAACGAGAAAGTCTACATGCTCCTATAGAGAAACTCTTACTTTATCGTCTTTGATTAAATGGTTAACAAGAAATACTGACCATGTCCAGTAACTTGAAGTAAAGTGATTTTGTATAAGGAGGTCCAGCTCGATACACCTTGAAGAAAGCCTACCTGTAGTAGTCTACTGTTTGGGTGTTGGTTGTGTGGGAGCATGAATCTTGGAAGCATTTAATGGAAGGATTGCTAAAATGATAAGAACGTGAAACATTATGAGCACAATGTTAAGCATTCTGAATACGTGGCTGAGCAATTAGTGCGTATAAGATCTTTTAACATCATAAATACCTATGTTAAACATTCATGCACTCACAAGAATGGAAAGGGTTGTAAAACATCAACACGAGTGGAAGAGAATCATGAAAGAACAAAAAGACAGAGGATGCCATAAAGGGGAAATGTGGTGAGAATGTACTTATTCATTCAAAGTATGAATAAGTATTCTCTAGGGAGTATATGTTGAGGGCATTTAAAAGTAAAAAGAAGTTATTCAAAATATTGAGTGTTGTTGTAGGGCCAAAAGATAGTGTAATACATTTCACTCAATCAATTGAAGGTAAAGTCTTATATCGCTCAATCAATCGAAGTTCAAGCCTTACATCGCCCGATTGGTCGAAGGTCATTTCTTACGAGGAGAACAAGAAATAGAGGGCCCCACACATGATAATTTATTGGGATGGTGTAATTGAAGGACAACATAAGACATGCATGTAACTAGATAGAAGCGTGTTATTTACCCCCTGTTAGAGCGTCGGTCAAGGGAGAAAGAAAATCATAGAGCATTTATCGATCAAAACCAATAAGCAAATCAAGAAGGTGGACAAAGGAACAACCAGTTTGGAAAACTTAGGGATGTCAACAACTCAAGCCACATGGACTCTAAGACTACTAAAGCTAGTTTTAGGGCAGTTATAGGTTTAACTTGTAATTGATTCTAAATTTAAATTCAAATCTTGTAACTTTCGAGTGAAGGCTAGAAAATATAAATAGGTTTATTTTGGATTTTATGAGGGTGACAAATTGTGGAACAATACATACATTATGATAAATATTACGAACATGAAAATGACTAATCTAGTGTTGGTTGTTGCAATTTGAGTCACCGTTTTCATTGGTTTAGGTTACAAGTTCCTTTACTTTCCTTTGTAATTTACTTTAGTGTTCTTGTCATTTGATTGCAACATCTCCTATCATCACACTGACCACTTTGGGTTCTACCATCTTTACATTACATTTCATCCATCATCATTGTGTTTCCATTTTCATCCTTGTCAAAAAACCAAAAAAAACAAAATAAATTTTTTTTATGTACGAGATTCTCATTGAAGTCCAAGTAAGAAAGAGATCAGATTTGTTGAGTGTTTGGGTAAAATTGGTTCACAAAATTAGCAACATTTGCATCAAAATAATTTTCTCCATTGATGCTTACACGTGAAAACACTCCTGTTTGATTGAAAAACAAGTGTTTGCTAATCATGTGGTAAAAGAACTCACCTCGAGTCAATTTAGTTGTGAACAACAATAGAAAATCGATTGAGACTAAATACTCAACGATATTTTATATCGGTTGGAGTGTAACTAATGTAACACATAAAACACAATGACAAAGTGAATTTTGTACCTTTATGGCTAACATCACTACTCAACAAAGCATATGAATCATCTTTCTCGCAATTATTACTCAACATAATAGTTTGATATATATAATAAAATGATATAAACACTAGCGGAACATCAAAGTGATAGGACTCCCCCAAAACTTTTGGAATTTTTTTTACATATATTTATATATATTTTTAAATTATAATTACATATTATTTATATTAAGTTTATATTATGGAAAATAATAATAAAAAATAAAATAAAAAATTTAATGGAAACATTGATTTATAAAAGAGATTAGGGTTTTGTTTTTGCTATAAAATTTTTCTACCATGTAAGTTATTATGATAGTGTGTGAGGAGAAAAAAATACAAAGAGATAGATTGGAAACAGAGGTTAGAGAACATGTAGATTGAGATTGAATTATACATTTTTGCATGATCTCTCACATACCAATATCTTATAATAATTTATGTATGTTAGATTTATAATTCTTTTTAGGATGTTTATCCCAAAATAGTATAAACCCTAATTGGGATTTCATGGATTCTTTTATGAAATGGGTATGAACCCTACTTATAATTTTTCCCAAATTAGTATAACCCTTAATTATGAAATTTAGGAATTTTTTGTTTTCCTGTCCATGGTAAATTTTTTAAAGTTGTGAATTTATACAAGAGAGGTGATAAATTTATATTAGAAAGATTATGATAAAGAGTAACATAATTAATTCTTTTTTTTTTAAGGAGGGATGTTTGTGATAAAGGTGAAAATAATTGCATCTACGTTAACTAAAGTTGAGAAATTTCATCAGAACCAAGAATTCATGATAATGAAAAAGAAATCTCTAAAATTCCTAAAGTTACACATAATGAATTTAAAAATTCATTAGAACGTGATATGAGAAGTGTTCTCAAATTTCACAATACTCACCAAATTAAAGTGCTGAGATACGAAGGACTTATCTAAAATGATACTCATGGTTTGGTATCATGATATAATAACAAATGATAGTCATATTTTTTTGAAGGAATTCTACTATTATGTGTGCTTGTTTTGAGCATAAGAAATGAAAAGAGAAAATGAAGAGCTTTTTCTTAACTAAAAAAAATTATATATAATAAATCTAAATTGGCACCTCAGATTTTTTGTCCAAGTTTCGTCCAGATATAAATATCCAGAGAAATGTTTTAGGTAATTAATAAAGTAAAACCTCTTATGTATATAGTCGTGAATGTCATTAGAAAAATGTATAATGCTCTATTGATTTCTTCGAATTTATGATTTGAAGTATTTTTTAAAAATTTGAGCAATATATTTAATGTATAATAACTATTGCACGTTACTAATTATATAGTAATTAATGTACAATATTAAATATTCTGTTTCTATTATTTAGTATTTATTATTTAACATTTATTGCGAGAAATTTATTAATATTTATTTTATATCTTTTATTAACTTTTAATAAATATATGTCATTTATAATTATTTAGTGTTATTAACCTTAAAAAAATATCTTATTAAAAACTTATTTTAATGATCAAAAGTGGTTACTTAGTCACTGTAGTGACCAACCTAATCTAGATACCAATTTACACAATAAAAAATAATTAGTTACTAAAATAGTCAATGTTGTAAATAAAAAATTATATTTGGTCTCTAAATTTGTTTTCAAAATTAGTTATTAAAGTTATTTGGTTAAAATAATTTAAATTTATTGAACTTTGTTTTCTCTTATCAATCTTGATTTAAGCTATTATCGGTCAAAGTATTAGGCTAATCGAATATAGTTGACCTAGGTGTAGTGGAGTTATTGTAGGTCCAGATTGAGCTAAGTTAGTTTAGGTCTAGGTTAAGTCAAACGAATCTGAACCTAGGTTCGGTCAAGTTGGTCTAGACCCAAATCGAGTCTAATTGGGGTAATCTATATCCACGGGCGGATCCACATTCATTCAAGTCAAAGTCCACTCACGTTAAGTTGAGATAGACTAGGTCTATGTTGGTCCTAATCCGATCAAGGCTAGATTTGACATAGCTTGATCGAGATAAGGTCAAGTCGAGTCTATCCAGACCCATGTCAAGTTGAGTCTCGATTTAGTCAATTGATTTGACCAAGTTGAGTCTAGTTAAGTCAACTCTAACCAAGGTCAAGTTAGGCTTACCTAAACTTGACATAAACTACAAAAATATAAATATAAAACTGAGAATATGAAGAATGTTAAATTGTAAAATTTTAGGTAGAATTTAATTTTTTTAATTTTAAGTAATCTAATTACTCTAATAAAATTATATAATTTTAATTTCTTTAAAAAAATTCAAATAACATATTTTGTTGTAAAATTTTTAATTTTTTAAATAAATAAATTAGTATTTTAAAATGTTTCATTGAAACACAAAATTAATGATTAAACGATCAAAAGTGACTATTAGACTACATACATTTACCATTACGATCAAATAATAATTTTATTTTGCAACGAATATGAGTTGAATGGGTAAAGTTTTACAAAAAAAACTAAAACTATATAAATCGGCATATGAAAATTTTAAACGAAAGCATATATTCTATCTCTAAATTATTCGCTTAGAAAATGATTTTTTATGCGCAACATCCAACTTTGATCATGTATTATGTTTTCCTGTTGTGAATTTAAGTTAAAATTTAACTACGTAAAGATTAAAAAATATTTCAAATTCGTGCTCTATATATCGAAAAATCATGAATTATTCGAAAAAACCATTCATAAATTTTGGACCAATGGATAAAAACTTCCGTTGCCGGGAATCGAACCCGGGTCTCCTGGGTGAAAGCCAGATATCCTAACCGCTGGACGACAACGGATTACATGTTAAATATAAATGACATTCAATTCAAGATAATTGTGTGTTTAGTGAGAGTGAGACAATTTTATTTTGGCATTGGTGAGATGATTTTGTACCTTACCGAGAGTCATGTGATTAAGAGTAATAAATTAAAAAAATAGTTTGAAATTTTGGTCAGATTTATAATGAGGGCTGTTTGAGAAAATTATTCTTATTAACGTATTTTTTTAGTATTAATTGTTACATTTATTTTAAATTATTGTGGCAGTTTTGAATCACTTCTTGAATAATAATAGGATGGTAAATATATTATGTTTACAAAACGTGCATATATATATATATATATATATATATATAAAATATTTTTTT
>Ga0209589_1009733_pt1 | contig 14348 bp, 4 predicted proteins | sample CowpeawhiteBW_FD_187525 | JGI IMG/M metagenome (GOLD analysis project Ga0209589, IMG submission 187525) | Root nodule microbial communities of legume samples collected from California USA - Cow pea white BW (SPAdes) (version 2) | ecosystem: Host-associated > Plants > Roots > Nodule | place: USA... | reverse complement strand
ATATATATATATATATATATATATATATTTTAATTATATATTATTTAGTTTTTTTAAATATTTGTTTAAGTAAAAATATGAAAAATAGTTTTAAAAAAATTCTAAAATACTTATTCGTTAAACCTTAATACAAAATTAAGAAGATAAAATGATACAAATTAAAAAAATATTAAAAAATCCTTCGATAATTGTATTTGAATATTTAATTTGTTAATGTTTATTTTATTTGTGGTTTAGTTAGTCTACTAACTATTAAGTATTACTAAATTTGTAAAATCAAACGAAGAAGTAGAGAACGTTTTGACCAAATCAAAAGAAACTGACGAAAAAATCGCCATTGAAGATGTCACTTTATTTCTCTACTGTAAACAAATATTTAAAAAAAAAGTAAATAATATATAATTAAATATATATATATATATATATATATATATATATATATATATATAAATATAAAGTTGAATGTGTAAAAAAAAAAAAAACCAAAAAGTGAAGTCGTCGGGCCCAAGGACGACTTCACTTTCAAAATATATAGAAACCGGCTTCTGAGAACACGGTTTCGTTTTTTGAAAAAAAAAAGGGAAACTGGCACGGTGGAGGACGACTTCACCTTTAATGTCGTCCTCCCCCAACGACTTGACCCTATTTTGTAAAAAAAAATTCTACGGACCCATTTTTACAAATTTTTGATCAAAGTGACCCCTTTTTACAAAAAAGTCGTTTCTCAACCAAGCTCCTTCCTCCATCCTTTACCATTTTTATCATCTTAATTATATTATATGTTATATTATATGTCATAATAATACTGCCTACCCCACCTATATATTATTTTAGTTACAATATTGACTTTTCCTTAGATGTAGGGTGGCAAAACGGGTTGGCCCAATGGGTCATCAGCCCGTGCTAAAAGGAAGCTGTTGGGTTGAAGATTTTAACCCGTCAGTCCGTTCTGGCTCGTTCCGTTCAGCCCGTCAACTTGACGGGCCAAAGTACGGGTCAGCCCGTCCTGAAAAAAATAAAATAAAATTAAAAAAATTAAAAAAATTAATTTTTTAGATTATATATTTTAAATGTATAAATATATAATAGTATTGTAATTTAAATCATTAAATTTGAATTATTAGTTATAATTGAATAATTTAATATGTAAATTTAATAATTATTTTAACTTATCTAATTAAAAACATTGATCAATTAAAAGTTAAAATTATCACACCATATTTCACAAGCTAGAGTATCCATATCCCTGTTTCTTTCGGTAATTATAAAGTTTTAAAAATGTTTATTAATGTCCTAACAACTTCCAAGAATTATTTTCATTGAACAACTCATTTACATAGTTAAAATAGAAGATTTCTAAAATCAAAATTCACTCATATAATTTAGTAGTAAAAAAGTCAAACTTTTATATTTGAAAAAAAAATGAATGATAATGTCAAATAAATATAGAAAAAATATTAAAGTACCATTATTTTTTTTTAAATATGTGTTTAGAGGGAAGGAACAAATATTTAAGAAAGTGCAATAGAAAAGAAAGAATCGGAAAGTAAAAAAAAAAATATTTAGATGAAAGAGAAGTAGAGGAAAAGTATTTAAATGATTTCATTGGTGAAATAAATAAAAATTTGGTGAAATGACTCTATCCCTTTTAGAGTTGTCAAAACGGGTCACCCAACCCAATCTGACTCGGCCCGCGACGGGTTGGCCACTTAATGAGTCAATCCAACCCGGCTCACTTATTAGCGAGCCAACAAAACTAAAATCTGACCCGACCCACCACGGGTTGGTGAGTTAAACGGGTTGGCTCACTAACTCAATTAAAAAAAAACACACAATTTTTTTTCTTCAATCCCAAGAAAACTAAATTATAATTTTGATTAAAATCTAAATAAACTTCGATACAATCCAAATTTGAGTTTTACTTTTCTAATATTATATACAGATATATGTATATTATATATATATATATATATATATATATATATATATATATACACACACATATATATTATATATATATATATATATATATATATATATATATATATACACACACACACGTATATAATACATATAATATATATAATATAAATATAAATATATATAATATTATATATATATATATTATTTTAATATTTAAAATTTATTGGCGGGTTGGTAGGTCAATCCGGCTCATCACTGGCTCATCACGGGTTCAATTCGAATGAGCCGGGTTCTTAACAGGTTGGGTTCAATTTTAGTCCGTATTGAAATTTGTAATTTTTTTTCAATCCGACCCGACCCGAATCCGTGATGAGCCGGGTTGACTTGCGGGTTATAACTCATTTTGACGGCTCTAATATCGTATCTTAAATTTTAATTGTATTTTTTATTAATGATATTATGAATTTAGAATTTTTATTATTATTATTATTATTATTATTATTATTAAACTATTATAGTTATTATTTTATTAGTAACATTATTATTCATTATATTATTAAAGCTCTTATGTGTTATTATTATTATATAAAATTAAGTATGTTAATATTTTATTCTATCATATAATATAATTAGAATCTATTGTATGTTTACGTATAACATGTTATGATCTATAACATATCTACGTATCACATAAACACTTTATCTAACTAGAAAAAGACTAAAAAGAATGGCAACATTCAAGTAGATTAGGCAAGTTTGCATACAATAAAACCATGTGACTTACTGTGTTTAGACAATAAGAAACAAGGTCAAATTTATTCGTGATATGAAACCTGCGTTTCGGATTCTTCATTTGGAGATATGAGAGGTCAAAAAGCAAAGTCAACTACAAATCCATGCTCACCCTAAGTCATAAAAAAGCGGATCCAAAACCTCCTTTCATCGTTTTTTCTACTCACTTGATACAAGACATAACGTTAAGGTAAAGACTAAGGTTGTATGAAATGATGACATACTGGAGTCATTCAGATGATTTTGGGCAATTTTGAAGGCGTGCGATGGAGTGAAGGTGTTGTATGAGATCAGTGAGGTAACAGGAAGATGATCCGTTGCATTCCACAGCAGTTCTTGCCATTTGTGACAGTTTGTGTGCTCTGTTTCTGATGGTCTCTGCTTCTTCCCCTACCATTATTCTTTTCAGTGCCTTCTCAAGCGCCTCACTGCCAACACTGTCCCCCACAATTCTAGCCCATTTTTTAACACCAACAGGGACCCCAATTTCAAGAATCTCCGTCACTAACTTCTCATTGTAGAACTGTTCAGCAGAAACGGGCCAAGTGACCATGGGCACCCCAGCGGACACAGCTTCCAGCGTTGAATTCCATCCACAGTGAGTCACAAAGGCTCCCACGGCTTGATGGTCCAGAATGAGAAGTTGAGGTGCCCATCCCCAAATAACCATTCCTCTTCCTTCTGTTCTTCTCTCAAACCCCTCCGGAACCCATTCCTTGTCACTTCTCCTCACAACCCATATGAATTCTTGTCCCGAATCCTCAAGTCCCCTCGCTATTTCTCTCAACTGATTCTCACTGAAGTTGGCTATGCTACCAAAACAAACATACACCACTGTGTTGCCTTTCTTCGAATCCAGCCACTTCAAAATCTCCCCTTCGTCAACCGAGGCTTCCTTCCCTCGCTTGCCTTTCTCTTGTTGTTGGTTGCAGAGAGAAAGCGGACCTATGAACCACGCTCTCCGTCCCCGTAGCTTTTCGAAATAATCAGCGTACTCCTGCTCCAGCTCGTAAAAGCTGTTAACAATAACCCCCAAGCTTGCGACCTCCGATTCCCTGATTGCCTTCAACAGTTCTGCGTATTTGGTTTCCCCATCAGTTTTAGCGTAATCGGGCAACATCATCCTTGTCATTTGGATGTTTCCGGGAAGATGAGGAATGACAAATAGATCAGAGTCAGAAGAAAGATTGTTGTGAGGCTGATAGAGTCGGACACATTCTGAAGCACACAAGGCGAAGACACCGGTGCCATAAAATACAAGCCTTGGGATATTGAATTTAGCTGCAGAGTGAGATGCCCAGGGGTAGAAAGCACTGGCAATAAGGCAGTGTGGTGAGTGTTGAAGAAGGAGGTGTTCCAATTGGGGTTGTAGCATGGTGGTTGCCTTGAAGAAAGCGGGTATGAAGTCTGGGGAGGGGACTGACTCTGTATTTTCGCATCCCTCAGGTAAGCCAACCTCTGCACAGGGGAATTTGATGCTGACGATTTCTATCTCCGAGTCGGAGTCTAAATCTGAGTTTTTTCCTATGGTCCCACGAATAGTAGGTACGTTGAGTGGAGTGGTGACTATAGTTGTCCTCACCCCTCTTCCACTGAATGCTCTTGCCATATCACCCATCGGTATCAAATGTCCTTGACCAGGGAAAGGAAGAAACATTACGTTTAGTTTCCCTTTCGCATCCATTTTCCCCTCGCTCACACTAACACACTGGATTTTATTTGCCCCTCAACCAAATCCTTCTAGCTTTCAATATAAAGCTAGTCCGTCTCTCGAGTTGTTTTCCAGCGGAGACTGTTTCCTTTTTTCGCCAATAACATGTTGTAAAACTACAACAGACGGATCACCGTGCATAATTGGTCATATAATAAAATACTGAACAGCAGCACTTGATCTCAATGGTCGAGAGCACTGCTCGTCTGTTTAAAATTTTAAATACAAAGCAGAATACGTAGTCCCTTGCGTCAGGGTGTTTGCAGACTTCGTAATCCCTTGCGTCATACCATGCCCTTTCAAACTAATATTCAAACAAGCGGTTTCAATCTTGTATTTGGACCAACATTTCGTCGTCATTTCCGTCCAAAAGGTTGGATGGATAACAAACGCTTAAACAGAGAATTTGTATAAAGAATTTTTCTTAATCTTGTATTAATCAGCGCTAAGTGCTGAGATGATAGAGACTCTGTCATATCATATTGGCACTTGTCTTTTCGACATTTCCAAGACTGTCTACCGATCCTTTAAACTTTTTACGTATTAAGTGCTGCTAATATATCATATATATATATGATAGACGCAGACGCATATAGGGATAGCACTGAGTCTACCAACTTTACTAATGATTAATATTCGTGGGAAAATGCCATTAATTGGATTGATTAAAGTTATATTTCATAAGATATTATTACGGATGTAATTTAATTAATTTTAACACCATCAAATGTAAACAGATTTTAACCCAAATATACATATGCCACCGGTGTGGAACTTAAGAGAGAGACGAATGTATCACAAATAAGTCCTATATAACATTTAAGTAAATGTTGTGATAATGTAAATTACTTGCCTGTGATAGTAAGCATCTCAATATTCACATACAGTAATGTTATCACATTTATCAAAATCAAATTTCTCCACAAAGTCAGATTTTGGCCGTAACCTGCTCCTTCATTTCATGCAATGCATCTTCAAAGAACTTGACAAGAAACTCGGGATCAGGAATGATGTCTTTGGCCACCTGCACTTGCATGTCTGCCCTTCCAGCATAGCTCACCATATTCAAAATCAGCGCCTGCATTACAAGCACCACCAACAATGATCGTAATATTACCTACAAGTATGCTCCGGAGTTTGAAGTACTCAAGTCTGTGAGGAAAAATAGAGATTAGGGGTCATACATGTGGCAAGGCAGAACTGTTTGCCCTTAAGAACGTTATAGGATTGCCTCCAATCATAATCTCCTCTTGTGGACCTACCACGTTTGAGATTGTAAAGGTGGTGTGACAGAGTATCCGGTAATTTAGAAGGCCAGCAAACTGCAACATAGAGATAAAACAGCATTGTGTTTGCGGAAGACCAACGATAGTTGAAATTTTCTACCTTACCACTTAAATAATCTGAAAACGAGGAAAAAGGAAGTGCACCTTTGGACCAAGGGTGGACATTACAAAATCCCCAATTTTGTATGAGAAACTGGCTTCCAGAGATCGTTTCTTTCTGTCAATCGTTGCCTTAGCTCTCTTCAAATATTCTAAAGGATCTGTAGAATTGCTTTTGTGGTAATATATTGGCAGCAGAATCATACCAAATTTGTTACCCCACCTCGCTCCTGAATTGCTTTTCATCAAATTGGACAATTCCTGATCAATAATAATAGTTCATTTTTATCCTACCTCAGTAAAGTTGAAGATCGAAAACAGGCGTACAAGGAAAGTAAATTTGGGCAAGGCAAGACTAGACCTGCAACCCTGGCTGCTTTCTTAAATTCACCATAGCTAATCCTGTTAGCTGAACACCGTCTCGCAGCCCTTACAGAAAAATATTATTCAATCAATTACGATCATGTGTGTGTTTGAGTGCACGCACGCCTTTTGTACATAATTATAAATATAAGCTTTGTTCAATAGAGAATACAACAGAATTTTACCGTTATGTGCTCGGGAGTCCAAGTATCTAGATATCCCACACGATATAACTGCAAATAGAACGTCATTTATGGTCTGCACAATAGCAAAAATTTACAATCACAAGAACGAAAAGTATTCATAGCTAGTAGTATATCTGTATGTTCATGTAATGAAAGCACTTAAAGTAAACAATTCACGGAGCAGGGAAAATGATTTTCTATTCCATGGAATGAAGAATAGTATGAAACTGCATAAACCTAGCTATGCAACACAAGAATAAACAGGTTTCCAAAACAGAGGCACAAGTAACAAAGAGAAAGGAATCAAAGAGAGAAGAAATAGCAACAGACAAAAAATTCCCCCTCTCACTAAACGGTTATTGCCTTTATATTATACTAACGAATACCCCACTCAAAATCCTTCAACCTTGTGTGTACTCTCTCGGATCGTGCACCTTTGCCTCTCATCATGCTTTCTGTGCTTCTCACCACGTGTCCATCCGTGAATATTCCCTCTGACCCCACACGCGAGTCAACCTCCTTGGCTTTTGTATCCATTTTCCTTACAGTTCACAAGAACGAAGAGTATTCATAGATACTAGTATATCTGCAAAAATTAACTATCCATTCGGTTTGGATCTAAAAGATGTCAATTGGAATCTCCTACGTTCATGTTAATCGGAGGTTCTAGTCTTAGAAATTTCCTCTATTTACATTCTGTACTAGCAATTTTGTTGCATAAATTTAAGGTTATTCAAACTAAGATACATTTATAAATCTTCAAATCACCGGGCGGCTCAACACTTGCTCTAGAAAAAACTGATGTGAAAATCCTTCAAAAACTAAGCTCCTTAACATCTTATGTATCTCTTTCCTTAATCACCTTCTACAACTAATTACCTATGTTACTCAGTGCTTGTTATCTTTTCTAGGTCATTACCTACTCTTTTTATAACCAAAAATACTCTATTGTGCTTATAATTTTCATGCTAAAATTAAGATTCATGTCCCTAATTTTCTATTTTGTATCTATCGTTTATTCTACTATTTGATGATTATTTAATCCTACTTACTCATATTAAGATTTGTTTTATTAATCGGCAGATTTGTAGTTTATTCTAAACTACGTATTTATTTCCATTTAATTGTAATAATACTACAAATATACTCTCATTTATTTGTTAATATTAGTGTTATTATATTCTTAACTAGTCTTATGTGATAAGTCTTATTCTAAGTAAATTGAAATCCAACCTATCATTAGAATATTTCCAGTTCTTGAGAGATAAGACTTATGGAGGAAAAAGACTTATCTTAAGGATAGATATGGATCCAACATATCGCCATAAAAATATAACACTCATGAATAACTTATAAGTTCATTTCCACCACATCTTTTTTATGGAAGACATTCTCAGGATAGTATATCATATGAAAGAAACTACACTAGCCGCCTAACATTAGCGAGGATTTGGGGTTTGACCATATCAGGAAGAAATATTAATAATTGACGTTTCTAAACTTTACATATGTTCCCTCTAACCTGAAAACTGATAAACTGACCTCGAGTTTTTTTTAATATTTGTTTTTTGTCAAGAAAAGGTGGTTGTGGAAACGTGGGATCATTAAACATGTAATAAAAAATCCAACAACTTTTTCACCACTTAGTCGTTAAGCCAATCATTATATATTATGGTATGGAACGGTCGGTAAAAATGTGAGATTGGTCAATAATATAAAATTGCATGATGTTTTAATATTGTTTTCGTGAAGAAATTCCAGTTATAGAAAAGTACGAGTTGTCAATTTTGGATGCCTAAAATGAGGAGGGTGAGGAATAATAATTTGATTTAGTATATAGTAATAAAAATAAAAGAAGAAAAAAGAGAGGGATAGGGGAGATGAAAATTTACCGCATTAACGGCAGTCTTGACGGTCTTCATGTCTTGAAGAGAGAAAGTGGCAGTAGCAATTTTGCGGGGCCAGAGCTCAACGCCGGCGCCACCGGTGATGGAGGATTTGGGGTCACGGACCCAGAAACATCTGAGGATAAAGTCGAGGACAAATAGGAAAGAAAACCAGAGACTGACGAGGAGATTATAGAAATTGAAGGGAGGGTTAGACGTATTTGAACGGGTAGACGGAGAAGAAGCGATGGCAGGGAGAGCTTGGGGATCGTTGAGTTTCCTGCAGCTGGCGAGGAACATGGACATCAAGGAAATGCCATCACCAAGGGCGTGATGGATTCGGAAAATAAGGCAGTTGTGGGCCATGAGCAGATGGATTTCCCAGAGGGGCTTATCCATGCTAAGCCCATCGCAGTCTATGGATAGTTCAGCAAGGTAACCGTTGATGGCCCGTTCATCCCCTTCCTCGCCCAGCGCCTCCTCGATTACGCGGAAGTGCCGATCAATCTCCACTTCGGTGGCCCGCCAGTGCTCCACTCCTCTTTCGTCTCTCACCATCAGGCTGCTGAAGCGTGGGTGTTGCAGCATGGTTGACTTCCGCACTTCCGATTTCACTAACTCCACGTCGATTGGGTTCTTCAGCCCTATCACGCAGTGGATTACTTGCTTCGTTTCTTCCTGCAGGAACAGCCTCCCCGCCGGGGTTAGAGCCTCGTCCCCACTCTCACCCATCCTCGTTCACACCCTCTCTCTCTCTCTCTCTTTATTCTACTGTCATCACTATCACTGCTCTATTCATTTTTCTTCCTTCCATTTTTCACATTCATATCGCTAACTATTCTTTCTTTCCATTCTCGTGCAGATCATCCACGTGCTTCCCCTCACCAAATCTAGAAACACATTTTTAAAGATCTTTAGTAGTAGTAAGTTTTAAAATTTTTTAAAATGACCATCATTTATCTTTTATTAATTATTAGTTTCTAACAAGATTTTATTCTATTAAAAATAAATTAAAAGACGTATTTATGTGGTGAGGGATTATGATAAGGAAAGTTTCTAATGAGAATAAAAAACAATTGTCCTTAAACAATAGTGTTAATTTTAAAATGATTGTTGGTCACAGTTGGAAATAAGTAAGTGGAGAGAGAGAGTTACGTATCGAAGAAGCGGTGTAATTTAATACGGAGGCGGCTGCTGCTACCTAATTATGTCACCGCTCCTATTGGGCCTAATTCAATAGCCATGTCTTTTAAACCAATGTATATTTTTAGTTATTAAAATAATAATATATAGATTTTGACCATTTCTAATATTTATCAACGAAATTCAAAAATTGTTTTCTAAATATTTTCATTATTTGCAATACTTAAATACAAAACATTATTTAAATAACTTATATATTCGGTTTGATTTGATACGTATGTAAGTATAAGGAACAGGGTGTTAATTGTTTATATTTATTAGAAACATAAGTGACTGGTTAAATTGGGTTTATTATTTTATTTAGCAATTTAATTATATATAACAAGTTTAATTGAATTGAATAATTAAAATACATTGTTATATTTTTAATTTTAAATAGAAAATACCCTGTAATTAAAATATATACTATTTTTTAAATATATTTATAAAGTAATAATAATAGTTTAGATATAAATATAAAAAATAGCTTTTCAAAATACTAAAATGTAAATGGAAAGCATACTAAACTTTGGTTAGATAGACAATATAGTAAAACACTGTCTTAAACTTTGAAAAATAATTATGTTTTGCGTAAATATCGAAGTCAATTATACCTAAGTTCATATACAGTGATCAACTATATGATATCTAATTTTATCAAGTAGTGTAATTTTCAACCTTGAAAATTTATATGAAATCTTATTATTCTTGATGGGTTACTTTTAGGATTTTTTAGGATATTCAGCAGAAATATAAAACATGAATATCATATAAGGATTCTTATTATTTTTTAATCTACAAATTTAAAGTAAGAAATTTTGTGGGTCTTTTACTCCTATATGTTATTTAATTTTATCATTTTTATTTGATATTAAAATTTAGACTCACATTTTTTTTAAAATATGATTTACAAGTATGTCATGCATATTATTCAAGTTATGTGATTGGCGGTTTGGAAATCTATAATTGATATTAACTTAAGTTTTGTTGGGATTTTGTGATTTATCCTATAAATTTTTACTTTGAATATTTGAGGATGAGAATGCTTCATGAGTAGGTCTACAGTTTGTTTCTTTTTTATCAGCAAATAATTATATATATAAATTAATATAAAATATTACATAAAACGTGGGACAAGTCAAGGTAGTGAGTCTGCAGATCCACATAAGCCCGTAGCCCATGCGGAGAGTCCGCAAACCCACATAAAAAAGCTTACAGTTGTGTATATTAATTACTTTTCTTTATGGACCTTGTATTAACGTTTTAAATTCTTGTATAACCGTAAAAGACAAGTATTATGTATTTATTAGTGTGCTAAAATTTAAAGAAAGAATACAATGTGTATGTCATAATATGAATATGAATATGATGAGAATGTTGAATTATCAATTTATCATCTAACTCCCCAAAATGTTTACTTTTTGTGAACTTCTTAAAGTTTTCCAAATTTTAAACATTAAAATTTTATCATAAAAATAAATAAATAAATAAATAAACAGCAGACCAATCCGCGGGCTCACGGGCCAAGTGCAAAGCAAACCAGTAATTGCAGTCGATATAAATTGTATGGGACATGACAAGTCAACCCACGATGTACGGATCTTATGCAGACAGAATCTAAACAGGCCGAACTGGACCGCATTGTCATTCTTAATCTTAAATCATCATGAAGAAAAACATTATTAACATAAAGATGTTATTAAAACAATGTTTTATTATTGCAACTCATACAATAAACCCAACAATATTAAGTTTTGTCACCAACGAAAAGGTTTAAAACTAATTTAAACCCTCTTTTTGGGTGGCCTTTACAAAATCAACTGTGTTTTAAATCTTTCAATTGTACCATCAAAATTATGCTTGATTTTGTAAATCTTTTTGCATCAAATTGAGTACTTTTTTTAGAGAAGATTCACCACGGACCAAGTTTGATTTTGTTTAAGAGCTAGAAAATCCTTACTCATGACTTCTTTCTTATCATTAGTGGATCTTGTTATATTGACAGCAGGGTCATCATGACCCTCCCAAAATTTTTATATTTATATAATTTCAATTTTTTAAAATAATATATTTTACACATTTGATGTTTTTGAATTTTTTTAAATATTTATATCTACATATAAAAAAAAAATTGTGTCTATATTTATTTTCCAATTTTACATTTTAAATATTTTTTTTAAATTGAAATAATTATTTATTAATCTTTTAAGTAACGATTTATTTAATTTAATTTTTTATTTGACTATTTTATTAACTTGATCATAATAAGTAAAAAGTAATTACTGTAAAATTAAAAAAATTATTTATATTTATAAGAATGACAATACTAATAATTTTATTATTTTATGATCATTAAAAAATATATATAATATTTTTATTAGTTTATATAGAAATTATTTTGGATTTAATTATTTTTTTAATGTATTTTTTAAATACACATGATATTATATTAAAAAATATAATTAAAATTAATATATAAAATAAATTTATATTCATTAAAAACAAAGTTAAATAAATAAAAAAAGTGAAAAAATAAATGTTGATGAACAGGAAAAATATGAGAGAAAATAAATAATTTTATAAAAATATATAAAAATAACAATTAATTTTTAAATATTTAATAAATAATTTATAATCTTTATTTATTAATGTTTATTTTTTCGTCTTTTTAAAATAATTTAACATGTAACTGTTATTCTACCGTTTGTTTCTCTCTGCAACAACATCATTTCATTACTGTTAGTTTCATGAAGTTGTCTTACCTTGTTTATTGGCTTTGCTTTCACACTCACTTTGTTGATGCTATTTATCTTTATTGGACAAAACAAAAAAGGTATTTTCCATTATTCCTTTTCATTTATGATTATCTCTATTAAATCTTTATTGAATGTCCAATTATCCAATTTATGATTATTCACTTTTCATGTTTTTTTATTGTTTCAATTTTTTTTCCTATCCTTTTTCAATTCATTATGGTGGAAAAGTAATCAACCAAGATATTCTGGGCAAGTTTGGGAAAATTCCTCTGTCGCAGTGGGAATGATGACAACTTACTTAATAACCAAATATTCATATATGTTCTTTATTCATTAAAGAGCGTCCTGCGAATCAACCATAGTATAATCTTCCAACTGCATCTTAAGTAACAGCTGTATACGGGTCCTAGACATCAATCTTTATTTGACATCCCAATTAAAGAAATGGTTAAGGATGTAAATGTATGATACTTTCATTTACTATTTTTTTTCATTGACTCCATCACATATAGCTCATTAACCCAAATCTTGATCAAATATATTAAATATTAGTTCATATGCAATCTTACGAATTAGTAATTTACTGTTTTCTTATTCAACCAATCTATGTAGTATACCCATCATAAATTGTCATTTATTATTCTTAATATTATACATATAGCTACATAAAAAAAGCGAACACACAAACGCGGAAGCGCATGTGTTTTCGCTAGTAATATATAAAGGGGATTCCCTTTTTGTGTCCATATTTCAAAATACCAATTTTATCCTTTAAATATAATAATTTTTAAATTTTTTAAAAATTGACCGTTACTTTTACAATCTTTTTATAAATTCGGCTATTTTTGCTTCTTCTTCTATTCTTCTTTATTTATTAATAATTATTCTTTCATCTGTTCTAATATATTTTATTTTATTTTTAATAAATATAATTTTAGTTTATATAACAACTTACTAATATTACAATATTATCACCTACTAATATAATATTACGCATATTTAAACAATATATACACACAGGCGTGATAGCGCCTTATGCTAGTTATTCTGTAAAGATAAAACAATTATGAAACGTGAAAGAAAATAATATTTATATACAGTTATATATCTATTGATATTAGGGATGGCAACGGGGCGGGCGGACACGAGTTTCGCTATCTCATATCCATTCCCGTAAAAAAAATTCATCCCCATCCCCATATCCAAACCTAACGGGTATTAAATTTTTGACTCATCCCCATCCCCACCTCCACCGGGTAATGGATATAATCTCGTACCCATACTCATACCCATTTTCTTACTATTTCAATATTAATTTTAATTAATTTTTATAAAATAATAAAATTTTTATGATAAAGGAATCATAATATCAAATACTTTAAAATAAATAAATTATAATTGTTTACATTTTATATAATAATACCAAATAAAATTTCATGAGAACTAAAACAATTATTAAATTTGCAAATATTAATTAAACATAATTGATAAAATTTAAAAATATTTTTTAAAAAATATAAAAGAAAAACAAATATTCAAATTAAAATATATTTTAAATGTTTGTTTACTTCAATCTTTTAAATTCTAATAAATCTTTTTTTTTATACACTAATAAAAGTTATAATACATCATTTGATCAAAATGATACAAAGAACATAATTGATATTTTAAATGTTTGTTTACTTCAATCTTTTAAATTCTAATAAATATTTTGTTTATACACTAATAAAAGTTATAATACATCATTTGATAAAAAATGATACAAAGAACAAATAATAATCATAATAAAAGTTTAAAATAAATTATAGTTGTTTACATTTTAGATTACAATACCAAAAAAAGTTTCATGAGAACCAACACATTTATTAAATTTACAAACAATAATGAAACCTAGTTGATAATATTTAAAATTATTTTTTAAAAAGTATTAGCGAAAAACAAATATTCAAATTAAAATATATTTTAAATGTTTGTTTACTTTAATCTTTTAAATTCTAATGAATATCTTTTTTATATACTAATAAAAGTTATAATACATGATTTGATCAAAATGATACAAAGAACAAATAATAATCATAATAAAAGTTTAAAATAAATTATAATTATTTACATTTTAGATTATAATACCAAATAAAATTTCATGAGAACCAACACATTTATTAAAT
>Ga0209589_1009728_pt1 | contig 14355 bp, 10 predicted proteins | sample CowpeawhiteBW_FD_187525 | JGI IMG/M metagenome (GOLD analysis project Ga0209589, IMG submission 187525) | Root nodule microbial communities of legume samples collected from California USA - Cow pea white BW (SPAdes) (version 2) | ecosystem: Host-associated > Plants > Roots > Nodule | place: USA... | reverse complement strand
CACATTAAAAATTACATAATACTTGTCTTTTCCAATTATACAAGAATTTGAAATATTAATGCAAGAGTCCATAAAAGAAGTAATTAATATACACAAGTACAAGTTTTTTTTTTTTAAAATTTTATGCGGGCTTGCGGGCCGGCCCGCGCGGGCCGCGGGCCTATGCGGGCCGAGCCCGCGCGGGCCCGCGGGCTCAATATCCTGGCCCGCCCCGCGTTTTTTTTTTGCGGGCCTGCGGGCCGGACCCGCGGGCCAGGCCCTAATTGCCATCCCTAAGTATTTCCCTCAAATTTAACCACTCTGCTAAAACTAAAACACAAGTACAGAGTATGAAGCCAACGTCAGATTATATTCGACGGCGCAAAATAAAAGAGAAACTGTTCAATGGTTATGCCCCGTTAAGTATCCACCACTCCACCTTTGACCGAAGTATGAAGTAATATAAAATAAGATGACATCACATTTTCGTTGAGCAGTAAAGCACATAAACTGGATCAAGATTAAATGACTCTTATGTAAGCACATCAATGGAGGATGGAACTATAATCCTTCTGAGATCACAGATAGCAGGATATTTGTAAAAAAGCTGATACTGCAGTATATGTGTAAAATTATAGCCATTAATTTTTACGTGAAGCTTCTTGTGAATTCTGAAAAATCTAGCAAGAGTTATTTACAACTCCATGAAGTTAATTCACAGCCTTCAGCATCCATTGCTGTGTCTCCTCCAAATTATATAATCTTCCCATCGCCTCTGTTTTTTAACTGCATTTAAGACTATCCCTTTATCACTTTGTTGCAAAGAAACGTATGAATATATCTTCCAGTAGTAAGCCAAAAGAGTTACATGGTTCATTAGTCTGCAATCAGAAACATATATGTTTCTTACTATTGTCTTCTTTCTTCACCTTTTCCTTTTGATAAACTACAAGTAGGGTAAACTGCATAGAATGATGATATTTCAGTATTCAGAAGAAAGGAAGATAGGACAATGAGTTAGTTATGAACTCAAAGATCAATGAATACGAGTATCCAAGATTGGACGAACTTTGATGTTTCTTGTCCACTCATTCTTGAGGTAAGCAATAAGGGTTATTGGCAATTGAGAAATTCATTCAGGATAATTACATTTCAAAGAAAAAAAGACTTTTTTTCACAGAATCATTTTTTGTTTTTGATTACTTTAAGTTGTGTTATGAAGGCACATTTAAGTACAAACATGAGTGACATTGTGTTTAACCTGTATAAAGAGTTTTCTTTAAGCCTATTCTGATGTCCAAATTGGGTGACTCTTTCCCAAGTTAAAGTGAGTAAAAGGTAAGTTTATTCTATTGTATATTATTACAAAGAGTTCTTAAAGTCCTTTTTTGCTTGACTTGGAGAAACTTCTCTTCAAACTCCTTAATCATGTTTCCAATTAGGTCATTCCTAAAGCTTTTTAATGTCTTGGATTCTTTTTACTTTTTTGCTTATCTTAGTTACGTTTCTTAGTAATTCCTCCTTAACTTAATTTTTCATAATTCATGATAAAAAATAAAAAAGTCATTCTAGTAAATAATAAATAGTAGTTTAGATGTATGAGAAAATCGATAAATCACTCTAAGCATGTATAAATCACCTCAAAACTCCTGATGAAACATTGTTGGGTTCAGCTGTTACTGTCTCAGCCCATCTTTCCAATATGTTCAGATAGGGCGTGTTGTGAATGTTCGTTTCATTTCTGATTTCGCACATGCAGATGATGAGGATACAGAATCTCTCGACGGAGATACGGATGGTACTAGTGGTGGTTTTAGCTGCTATTTTGAGGACTGCGTTCAACTTTTGGAAGACTTATTTGTCTATTTTACACATGTTAATTTTATAATGCTTCTAAAATAAATAGAAATTGAAAAACTGAAGTTTTATTTTCATCTATATACTAATATGAGTATTGTTCCTTAGCAACTTGAAGAAAACCTTTATTTTTAAAAGCTTATACATTCCTGTAATATTATCAAAATAATAATAAAAAAAAAAACTTGATATGTAAGTTATATATTTTCTACCTTACTGAAAAAATAGATATCTAAACTTAAATTTTATTTTATCAATAGATGGTATTAGGAAAACTATTGTTTATATGTAATTGTAAAGTCATTTTTGTGAAAATTATTAATTTTTTCATATATATATATATATATATATATATATATTGAATGTTGGAGTCACTAACTTCTTGGATGTTTCTGGGTAACATTGATGAAAATGAATGAACTTAAAACTAGCTCCAATTGCCGCATTCTTCTGCTATCAGCTTCTGACTGTTCGTTCAATTTCTGAATTCTTGCTTCAAATGCGCACCCATGATGCCACATATCATCACAATACTCTAACTTTGTAAGCTTCCGCCTTTTCTTGCTCAGATTTATTGATATTCAATATTTATTGATTTTTCAATATTTATTGAACTGAATATGATCCAGCGATGGAGATGTGTCCTCCTTCATATACCATGAGATTGACGAACAGGATGACTATTCTGATGCCATGGTTCACTATCGTGATGACTACTATGATGTTTGAGTATTGGTTGCATATGATGCGTACGGCGTGTATGAAATACTTACGGATGCCTTTAAAGATGCCCTGTTTTTATGTTTATATTATTAAAAATTAGGTCGTGTTATTAAGATCACATTTTCAATTTTACAAAAGTACAATAATATTACGACCTTTCTAATTTATTTTCAAAAACTGCGTTAAAGGTGTAAAAAGAATTGGGAACAGAAAATATTGTCTGAAATGAGATAACCCTTCTGGAACAAGAATCACCATATAATTACTAAAAACATCAATAATTCATCTTTTGCCATCTTTCATTGCTATATATTAGTCCTCTTCAATAAATATATGGGGTTTATGATTCATCAAGAAAACAACATTTCAAGATTTTATTTAGTCATCTAGCTGAGGTGAAAAGGATTATGTCAACATAATCTATTTTATTTTAGAAGTCGATAAAGATAGAAAAAAAAATGGAAAAGGCAATTTGGCCATACGGTAAAAATACCTTGAATATGTGAAAACTGTTGCTAGGTATATTTTTAATTCTCAACCAACACTAATGGGAGGCTGCATATAGAGGAAAGGCTCACCAAGGGGCAGACTAATATCACATTCCCCTGACTAAACCAGAAGCAACTGTACAATCATGAAGTGGAAACACAAAAATCAATTATCTTCTGAACCAAAAACCTGCTCCTTTAGCTCCTCTATTTTAGTAGACAGTTCATCTCTACTTTGCTGCATGTTAACAAATTTAATTAATCTGGGCACAACCAAGATGCACATATCAATCAAACATAGTGAAATTAGTACCTTGAAAAGCAGATATCGGGAAGTGAACCATACTGTGTATGCAAGCCCAACAACTTCCAGCAACTTAGGGAACTGTGCAAAAATAATGAACAAAAAAATCAGCATTTGAAAGAGGTGGCTTTGGGTTTGTGAAAAAGTTCATATGAACATGGAATGGTACACACCAATGGGATAGAATCAATTGCACCAACAACTGCGGTTGTTAGCCACAGAGCCGTCAAGACACCACCTCCATACAAGACAATGGAACCAGTGTCATTTGTGTCAAGCTATTAAAGGCAAAACAGGAGGCCAGTTAGATATATAAACACATCAAATTACGTTAGTAAAGAAACCGAAGGAACCCACACATTGATCCTCATTTCAGACAACTAACAGTTCTTAAGTCGATATGTAATAGTACATTTGAGCCAAAAATACTGATCAAGCATATATATATATATATATATATATGAAACTGAATCTTAACAGCAGGAAAAACTCAACACCTAATTTTCTATAGGCTTTTGGCTTAAACACAGGCAGGAATGCACAGGAAAGGCTAAATCCATATACAATTTCAGAAAGAAAAAAAGAAAAAAAAAAACAAAGTAAACGTAAAGAGTTGCTCAGGTAACCGCTCAGACTCGACAAGATTGCCGAAATATCATCAAGCATTTTGTAAATGCCATCAATAAAGCTGGATCATCATAGCAACTCCATACTTGAAATGGAAACAAATCTAGTAAATAGAGAGGGAACATGTGCCCTGAACCCCAAAGTCATTATTCATACTATATAACACCATCAAATCAACCGACAACATAGCAACTCAGCATTTTTCAAATGCAAACAAAATATAAACAGGCATGAAAAAATAAAACATGCGTCTTGAACAACAAATTCACAGTTAAAACGTTTAATAGGAAAGGTGGTTAAAATGACCTTACATTGAACTTATCCAGGAAATCAAAAGACAAACTCGGTCCTTCTTCTGGTAACTCTTTTCTTGCGTCTTCGTTCACCGTTTCTTCCAACTCCTTTTTATCATCAGCTTTACCCTCTTCCAGGGTTATCACAACATCGCGTTTCTCATTGAAAAACTGACTTGACCCACCGGATATTTCTTCGGAAGGTGTAGCCCTTGGCAACAAATTTCTCAAGAAAATAGATCCTGTCATGTAATAAAATACAAACAAAAGTTACAAATATGCAGTTACAGTAGTAAAACACATCCACACTAATTGCTCAATAAAAGTTACACAGATAACGCCATACAACACACTAAAATTTTATCAGAAAAAATCAAAGAAAACACCAAAAAGACAAAACCGGTCTTGGTTCGGATTGAATAAGAGATTGAAAGGATAGAAAACGTACGAGAAAAAAGTGTGGCGGTGGGAGTGGTAAGGATTACTCTGCGAGAAAGAGAGGGCTTAGGGAGAGAATAGGAAGCGTTAGGAAGTTTCGAGAGAGGGATAGGCTGAACTGTACAAATACCCATTGCTGCTATTCTGATTTGAGGAATGCGGTGATATTGTAGGGATTCAGTGCTTCCTTTTTATACAAAGTGTTTCATCTAGGGTTTTCGTTTGTCCCTCTTTCCATTTTCTCTGTTTCTTTTTCTCTATTTTATTATTATTTTATCTAGTTACTTTTTTACTTCTTAAACTTTAGAATAATTACGATTTTAATCCTTCGAAAAAAACAAAATATAATTCTAGCCATGATTTTGTTCTAGTATATCAGATTTAATACTTAGATACTAAAATTGTGAGAACCCAAATATATGCAGGGATAAAAAGAAAAATTTTGCTAAATTATTTTTTTGTTTTTGTCATGTCATTTTGATTCTTTAGTTATATTTTTCATTTTTTTTTCTCAATTTAATTATGATTTTCTTAAGAAATTATTTAATCTAATCATTTTCAGATACAATATTAAAATTAGTGTCACATGTTCATTTATGAATATTTTAATTTTTTTATTTTAATTATAAATTTTTTACATATGTTATTTCACTTCAAAGTCTCAATTTAATCATTATATTTTTTATTAGTTTCAATTTAATTCAAATTTGAAAAAATAAAACCAATATTGTCTTTCATAATTGAAACTCAAATTAATTTTTATATAAAAACTTATATTAATATTCTTACTAAAATTAATATTTTTATTAAATATTTATAAATATATTTATAAATTAACTTTAAAATCTAAATGAAATATTCAAAATAACTCATATCGATGAATTGATAAGAAGTAGTTAAATCTTGATAATTATATTATTCAACTTACTTATAAATTTTAATTTGTTCATGTAGTTTTTATTGCATGATTTGTATTTGAAAACTAATGTAATAGTTACTATTAAAATTTAAAACTCAGATAACATTAATATGAAAGATAAAATTAAAATTATGAAATGTATACATAGGAAATCTTCTTTGTATAGTATATATAATATTATTATTAGCATGATTAGTATTATTAGTATTACTATATAATGTTCACTATTTTTATTACATTTTTTATAGTATATATATTTTTTATTATTTGAAATTTTATTTTATCGATTATTATTTGTTTCAATATTAAAAATACAATTATTTATTTTTACTACCGTTTTATACTATATATGTATTTTTTAATTAAATATTTTCAATTGTAATAACTATTGCAAATTTATTTAATTTTAATATTTGTACTAGAGTTTATGTAATAGATATGTTTTTATTATTTATAGTTTTAATATTATTTTATAAGTCTATCAACACATATTGGACAACTATTTTCATTTACTGGTTAAATGAGTATAATAATATATATTTGTTGAATGTGTCTATGCATTGATTAATTTAACAATATATTTTACATGAGTTTATTTATACATGTGTTATATGGGTGTATTAATTTACATTAAACAAGTTTTTTCATATACAATTAGATTGGTTTCTTAATGTAAATTACACTAATATGTTTACTTACTTATTAGACGAGTCTTATAATATATATTACATAAGTTTGTAGACAAGTCTTAAACAAGTTCTGTAATTATAATTTTTTTTGCCAACCCTCATGCAAACACTCACCCAATCGGCCTTGGAGGCCAACATACTACATTACATCCCTTTAACCTAGATTGGTACCAAGCACTTGAACCCCAACCTAATAATTATGAAGTAGTGGGTCCTAGCGACATTATTGTAATAACATATAAATACGTACTCGCTTAACTGAGAACATCGTCGGGCCCATGCACTATGGTTGACAAGTCAACGAGGCGATAAGGTTGAGATTGTAATATGCAAATTACTCCTTTTTTTTTAAATGTGGGTCAGGGTAGTGAACCTGCAGGCCTGCATAAATAACGTGGGGTGGGTCAGGGTAATGAACCCGTAGTGGCCTGACCCACAAAAGCTTGCAGTCGGCACGGGCTGACTGCGACTCACGCTGGTCAGTTTGCAAGCCCGCATAAAAAAAAACTTGCACTTGTGTATACTAGTTACTTTTTTTATGGACTTTTGCATTAACGTTCCAAATTCTTATATAACTGGAAAAGACAATTATTATGTACTTTTTAATGTAATAAAATTTAAAGAATACATTGTGTATGTCATAGTACGAATATGAATATGATGAAAATGTTAAATTATCAATTTATCATCAAACTCCTCAAAATTTTTACTTAATTTTGTGAACTTCTTAAAGTTTTCAAATTTTTAAACATTGAAAGTTTTATCATAATAATTTAAAGAATAAATAAAAAAATATATAAAAATGTTGAACGAGGTGAGCCGGTCCACATTATGTGGGTCAAATGCGGACTGAGCCTAAATGGGTTGGATCGACCCACGTTACCAAATTATTACTTTTACACTAATATTTAAAAACCTTGGACATCAACAAATTATAATTTTTTATCCAATTTTTTAAATATAAACCAATTTAATCCTAAAATTAATTATTCATTTGACTTTATACATACCTATATTTTTATATTTTACCTTGACAATATTTAATGACCACCTTTTCCGATTATGTATTTTTCATTAATAAAATTTAAATTCAAAATTTTATTTAAAGAACCAAATCTAATATCACCGAGAAAAACAATAGCTATGTAAAAATTACTTTATTTTTAAATGACAACAATGTCTAAGTTTAACTTATCTTTATTGTTTGAGTAATGAACAAACAAATTAATTTAAATTAATCACCTCGATCAGTTATGTTTTAAATATTTATCAGAAACCATTTTATTAAGGAATGACAATTAAAGCGTATTTATGTTTGTACGAAAATATGAAAAAAAGAAGAACAAAAGTTAGGAGGTAATTCATCTGTACTCCATTAATCGAGACTTTGATATAACCCAAGAAATATTATTTACCAAAACTGGAAAAAAAATTCTTTTATATTTTAAAAACCTTTTAAATAAATTTCTACGTGATAATAATAATTACAAAAATTGTTGATTTTGATTAAATTACATTGTTTTTTTTTTTAATTCAGACAAAAAATGTTGATTTAAACATAACACAATTAAATAGGTTAACATAAAGCAGAATAAAATTCAGATTTATTAGTTATAAAATTTAAAAGATAGAATAAATATAAAAGAAAGTCAATTGTAATATATTCAAAGAGTTAAAATAGGCAATAAAAGTAAAAATTAAAACAGAGTATTATGTTTATTATTACATAAATCAAAGACTTTTAAAAGGTTCATGGAATGTAATAAAAACTCAATGAGTTAAAAGAAGTATTATGCTAAAAACATTTCAATCACAATTCTTTAGTAAACTATATAGACATATTAAATAATTCAAAATTTGAAAAAAAAACATTAAATCTAAAATAGATTATATACTTATGCCAAAAGATGGATCCACCATGTTTTGTGTTTCCCTCATTTTTGGTTTGGATGGTCTTTCTTCCATCTTGACAAAATTACACTCCTACTTGTTCTTGCACCCACCACCATAACCACATGACCAATGACCTATGACCATAACATAATTTTTTTTTTTCCGTTGTTTTTGGGTTTTGGTATCCATGGACACCACCTATTCGATTGCCCCATCTCTCTTTTTCCCTAAAAGCACAACCCGCTTCCTACATAAAGCTGCTTCCTTTCCTCATTCTCCCATTCCACTCTTCACTCTATGCTCAACACTGTCACATGGGTTTTCCATCTCATTTCAAAATGCCCCACAGAGTTATTTTGTCCCCTTAGCCCCACCTACCCCTTTTGATGACGCTGCTTCTGTTTTAGCACAGCCGTTTTTGCATCAATGGCTCATAACTCAGAGAACAGTAGCACCTTCTTTGATCATGATTTTCAATGTGATGGAGCAGATGATTTTAGAATCTTGCATTCCTGGAACCACCGGAACCTTGACTCTGGATATGAAGATGGTGGTGGATCGGAGGAATTAGCATGTACTCTGCCCCAGAGTGAGGAAACTGTAAGGGCTATGGTGGCGAGAGAGAGGGAGCATTTTCCGAGGGTCGATTACTTGCAGAGGCTGAGGACTGGGAAGTTGGAATTGGGTGTTAGGAGGGATGCACTTGATTGGATTTGGAAGGTAATGGTTTCAAGTTTCCTTTTTCATTCGATGAGCATCACAAATAAACCATTTAATTAGCTTTCTTTAATTGTTTGTTAGATTTGTGTGGATTTTTTCTCTGGTGGGTTGGGTGTTTTTAATGGGATTTAAGTCATATATGAAACCAGTTTTAATGCAATGTTGGCTCATCGAGTCTCAATTGGCTTCTGTCACTAAAAAAAAAAAAGAAATGGTGAATGGTTTTGCCTTTAACTTTGAATCTTCAAGTTGTTAAGGAAGTACCTAGTTGCGATTGCCAATTCTTATTAAGTAGTTGAAGTTCTTAAGTTGATGCTAGTTTTTCCTTCCTTTTAGGTTTGAGTTCTGTTTCATACTGTTTGAAACTGTGTGATGAATGTGGCAAATCACAATCTTTTTTTATTTAACCGGGTTAATTGTGTTAGTGACTGGTTTTTTCTTTTTATAACGTGATCAACAGGCTCATGCTTATTTTGGCCTTGGACCCTTGAGTTTTTGTTTGGCTGTGAACTACTTGGATCGCTTCCTATCGGTTTTTGACTTACCGGTAAGATCAAATTGCCTGAAAGTTTATGTTTGTGTTTTACTAGGTTTATTTTAGTTACCTAATTGGTGTTTTTGGTCTCTTTTCTTGGTATGTATAGAAAGGTGTAAGTTGGACTGTGCAATTGTTAGCTGTAGCGTGCTTGTCAATTGCAGCTAAAATGGACGAGATCCGAGTGCCTCAATCTGTAGATTTACAGGTATATAGTAGAATCTTGCAATCTTGTTTTAAATATGATTTCTTATGTGTATTACCCTCTAATTTTCACATCAATATTGATAATGAGCAGGTTGGGGAACCAAAGTTTGTGTTTGAAGCTAAAACCATTCAAAAAATGGAACTACTGGTATTAAGCAAGTTGAGATGGAAAATGTGTGCATTAACTCCTTATTCCTTCATAGAATACTTCCTTAGCAAGCTCACTTGTGAGAAGCACCCAACAAAATCATCCATTGCAATATCAGTGCAGCTCATCCTCCGTATAATCAGTGGTATTCTCATTACTCTTTGAATATTTGGTCCTTCTCTGCTCTGTTTTCGTTGAGATGTAGCGAGTTTGAAGAGTGCTTTTCGGGAAACAATTGTAGGTATCGACTTCTTGGAATTCCGGCCTTCTGAAATTGCTGCTGCGGTGGCAATTTCTGTTTTAGGAGAATCACAGGCGAAAGATATCGATAAGTCCATTGCCGAGCTCTTTATAGTAGAGAAGGTGAGGTTGTTGTTCCCAAATAGAGCATGTAGGGATGAGTTTACCTTTATCTTGTTGAATTGATGATGGTGCTTAAATCTTAGTGAACGGTTCTGACTTGTGTTATGCAATTTCCTTTCATTTTGCAGGATAGAGTTCTAAAGTGTGTTGAATTGATAAGAGATTTGTCCTTGAACAGTGTTGCTGGCAGTGTAGGAACCAAGGTGCCACAAAGTCCTATGGGGGTGATGGATGCTGCTGGATGCTTAAGTTACAAGAGTGATGAATTAACAGTTGGATCATGTTTAAATTCTTCAGAAGATAGTCCAAGTCCAAACACTAAGAGTAGTAAAGCAGAAGGACCTTGTAATGAACCTCCGAGTGATGAAATGTGAATTTTGTTCCTTCACCAAAGTTCATTTTGTTTGGTTTGTCTTGGGATTCCTTGGAAACATTCTCAACGAGAGTGTGCTTTGGATTAATAAGATGTGAATTTAAGTGGTTCCGTGGGTAGGTGTTAACAGTTTTGGTTTATAGTCAGATTACTTGATGAACAGCTACAAAAACTTAGGATGTGGAGGTGAGAGCTATAATTATTGTTCATGTGAAATGTTCCTAACTTCTCATTTTGGAAGAGAATTAATACATAAAGTAATTTTTTATGGATTGTTTATGAATTTGGTAGGAAAAACACAAATAGACATATTGTAATTTAAGCAAAAGGAAATGTCACCTACTGCCTGAAAACAATCCAATATTTAGAAAGAACTAAAATTTTTCTTAACAAGGTTGATAAGAAGCAAGAATTAACTAGACCAACGTCAATGCTTTGTTTTGTCCTTCTCAGTGTCTTCGATTGCGACCAAATCTACACATGAAACATAAAATTCTTCTGTGCTGAATTATGATGGAAGGCCTACCCTTGCTAACGCTTCTATGTTTTTAGTCACTGACCAGTCAACATGCAAGTATATATATTGGGTTGGATAACTTCACGACCGACCAAAAAAAAACTCACATCTGTTGGGACACGACTGACAAAACAACACGAAAAGGATATAAGGGCACTTCCCTAGATTCGGGAAAGTTATACTCATTCAGAAAATTTAGTTAATATATATATATATATATATATAAAGGCTTAAAGTTCACTTCTAATATAGGATTAGAAGTTAGAGTTTATTCTAACAAGTTTTTTTGGACATTCTGTTCTATCCGATATCGGACTGCTAACAGACCATCTACTAATTTCTAATTTCACGCATAAGATAAATATTTCTCGATGTGAGGAGGTATGTTGAAAGTTCCACGTCAACTAGATAAGAACAATTCACAAATATATAAATGAATTATATATGCTTTAGGAAAATATAGTAACTTTATGACATTAGTGTTCGATTTCTTTCGATTATATTAATTATTTTATTATATATTTCTTTATCCTCTTACTTTCTGTAAAGAGTGTACAAGTACAATTCTTTTATATTTTAAATGCTGACTGACTAGTTAAACGCTTTTGCTAATCTTAAAAGACGTCATTTCTTTGCAATTTGTATACGATAGAAATATACATAAAAACAATAATGTAAAAGAGGCATACATTTAAAATAAAGTACTATATACAATACAACGTTAAAAGTTAGAATGTATTAACTCTTCATTAGCAATGTATTCTGCCTTTTGCAATATTTTCCCCCTTTTCTGCAATCATTTCACTACTTTCCCGACAAAATAAATTATAATCTCGATATAATTATATCAGTCTCAAAGAAATCATTCATCTTCAACAAAAAGTTGCAGAGAAGAAGAGGACAAATCGATGTTATTTGGCAATTACGCTTAATCCTTTCAGTTTTATAATTCTCTGCAGAAGAAAAGTAGGAACACATGTAATCTCACAATTGTCACAAAATTATTTATTGATATACATGAATTAATTAATTATTCTTTGATATTAATTTTAATATTGATTTCAAAGGCACATCTACAATGTATTAACATAGGTGGTTCATGGTGATCTGCAAGGTTGTAATCAACACTCTACTTTCTCTTGTCACCAGAAAGGATTTTTGAAAGTGTTATTTTTTTCTTTGGTGATTTGGCTATGATTAATTTATCAATGTTTCAAATTTAAAAACGATGAAAGAGGTATATGAATTTGGTTGGGATCTTGATCATCGGCTCCAATAGAAAGAGCAATTTGAAGATCCACACTCATGCACTGCTATAGAAAACAAAAAACTCAAGGATAAAAAAATACAAAACCCAGAAATTGACTTACGAAGGGATAAACTTTACCAAACTTCGCAATGGCATCGTCATCGTTGATTTACATAATGTGGTGGCGAAGAAGAAGTTGATGGTGGAAGACGCATGCGGTGAGGATGTCTAATAGTGGTGGAAGATATGGGTGATCATGAATTAGATTTTTAATGATCTAATCCATATCTATTTTGGATCCAAATAATTAGATTAAATTTTCGATCAAAAACAATTTTTTCAAAAAAAGTAGATTAGATTTTTTAAAAATCCAGATCCAAATATTTGGATCAAGTTCAAAATCCAAAATCCATTTTTCATAAAATAAATTCAAAATAAAATTTTTAAAACTTGTGTCCATAGGGCTGACACCATAGAATTTGACAGATTTTTTGTCGAGGTCAACGATGTCAAATTTCAGCATGGGATGAACTTGGATGACTTTCGAATGAATTTCGGTCGGAGAGAACGTGACCAAATTTGGGCCAAGGTCGACTTGACAAAATTTTAGTCGAGATCAACTTGACTGGATTCAACTAAATTTCGGTCATGGCCGATTTTACCTAATACGACCAAATTTTGGCCAGAGTCGACTTGGCCAAATATGGCCACATTTGGGTCAGAGTCTGATCAGTCAAATTTCGGTCAGGGTTGACTCCACTAAATTTGTCGGCCGAGACCAACTTGACTGAACATCACCAATTTTTGATCATAGCCGACTAAGTTGAATATAGTCAAATTTCGTTCGGGACTTACTCGACCGAATACGGCTAAATTTGGGCTAATGCCGACTCGACCAAATTTTGGTCATGACCAACTCGACTGAATTTGGCCAAATTTAGGTCAGGACTGACTTGCCTAAATATGACCAAATTTCGGTCGCGATCGATTCTGCTGAATACGACCAAATTCAGGCCAAGACCAACTCAGTCAAATTTTGGTTGAGACCAACACGACCAAATTTTGACCGGAGCCGACTCGACTGAATTCGGCCGAATTTCGATCGTGGCCAACTCAGTTGAATACGACCAAATTTCAATCGTGACTGACTCATTTGAATACGGTCAAATTTCATCATAGGCCGTCTCAGCCGAATACGACCAAATTTGGGCCAGGGCCAACTCGGTCAAATCTCAATCGGGGCCAACTTGATTGAATTCTACCGAATTTTGGTTGGAGCCAACTAGGCTAAATACAGCCAAATTTTGGTCGCGATTGTCTCGGTCGAATACGATCAAAATTTGTCTAGGTCGACTCAACCCAATGTAGTCAAATTTGGGTCGGGGTGAACTCAACCGAATACTTCCAAATTTTGTTCAGGACCAGCTGGGTCAAATTTCGATCGGGACCGACTTAACAGAATTTGCCCTAATTCAGCCAAATTTTGTATAAGATCATTCCAACTCAATCAAATACGACTAAATTTGGGTTAGTCAGTCTCAACCTTTAGCCTAACCTAACCAAAAATATAAACTGAAAATTTGGATTGGATACTTTGGATTATTCATTTTGAAAATCTAGATTTAGAGTATGGATATACAATCCATAAAATATATAAAATGTAGATCAGATTGATATCTAAATCCAATAAAACAGATTGAATTTTTAATAAAATGAATATTAAATTGATTGGATTATAGCAAAAATGGATTGGATCATGGAAATTAGATTTTTTTCCCATCCTTAGTTTAACTTTTCAGATCATCCTCTACATCTTTCCGCTCATTTAAGAGTTCAATAAATATAAATTATTGTTGTTATCCTCATAATTTTTATTTTTATGTGTTAAATAAACATTAATTTTTACTTTTACCCTCATATTTTTATTCTTTCAATTTTATATGTATTTAATCTCTTTTTATTAATACATTTTTTTACAAGAGTATAATTTAAATTTGTTAGTACAAATTTATGTATACATTAACAATTCTTTT
>Ga0209589_1009727_pt1 | contig 14357 bp, 6 predicted proteins | sample CowpeawhiteBW_FD_187525 | JGI IMG/M metagenome (GOLD analysis project Ga0209589, IMG submission 187525) | Root nodule microbial communities of legume samples collected from California USA - Cow pea white BW (SPAdes) (version 2) | ecosystem: Host-associated > Plants > Roots > Nodule | place: USA... | reverse complement strand
AAATGGTCAAACGTCATTAATGCTCTATAAATACACGTGGACCCCATCATTTAAAGGTACGCATTCATTAATCACTGATTTTGACTCTCTAAGAGCTTTGACTGACTTGAGCTTCGGAGACTCTCCTGCAGGTAACCCCCCCTGGGTTCAAGCTGACATGTATCGACCGGGAAGAGGCCAACTAAGGAGATAGCAGACTACGTGATAAGGTGACGCTTGTGCCTAACCTATCTTATTTGTTCCCTGCGGGAACATATAGTAAGTTATAATAGGTAATGTAAATTTAAAGTGTTGTGAGGACCATAACAGGAAATATATATGTACTGGTTTGGGGAAAACACATGGATGTTACCTAACAGTTTTAGAGCCTCTCGGAATGGAATAATCTTGTGGTAAATTGCTGAAATGACATGGTTAGAGTTGTAAATATCCATACATGTATATGAATATAGTACATTGGTATAGAGGATGGTTATGAGAATAGAGGTTGAATCCTATTGTAGCACTTACAAGAATTTGGGGAAACACCAGGCTATAATGGAATAACTAGTACAACTCGATGTACTGGTGTAGCGTCTAGCGGAGGATTAGGAGCCGCCAGGCGGTAGCTACAAAACTAGTGGCTACTAGAACGTGTGGTGCCTGACGGTGAGGGTTTTCCTTCTAAGTGACACCTGAAAACAGAGGCACCAGAGGCGTTTGGCGCCTGGCAGTACGTGTCCCCCGTGAGGCGGTTTGGAAGCGTGGTGCACCTAGCAACTCATGAGTAGTGCCAAGCGATACTATTGAGGCAAAGTTGTTTTGATTGCTTTGGATGTGCGTGGTCTACAAGGTTTTGATGATATCTCGAAGGTCGGCTTGTTGGTGTTCCTTGATTTGTGGCTCAGAACGTATCCCTTGAGTTGTTGCTCGGGATAGGGGTTAAGCACGTGGCATTCCTTGAGTTGTGGCTCGGAATGACATCTCTTGAGTTGTGGCTCGGGATGGCGGATGAACACGAGAAACTCTTAAGTTGTGGCTCGGTTTGTGAGTGTTGCCGATGTGAATGTGCGCGTTGTGGCGTGTATGGATGGGTCTAGTTAGATTGTCCTCCTTAGTATTAAGCTGACGAGTTTGGTAGTCTTGGGATGTTACCAATGTTATTCGTATTGGAAACTCCACCTGGCGTTACGAAGTGTGGTCCATAGCATGGTTTCCCGCACGTGCTCTACTATTTGTGGCTGGTATGTGTGGTAGCAAGACATCTTGAGGTATTCATCAAAAGACGTAGAACACAGATAACATGGTGGTGGCCAAGTGACATGAAATCAAATGATGGAATTCCTTTGGTGTGCTTGTAATTATATATATATATATATATATATATATATATATATGTTTGTTTGTTTAACAGTTAGCTCACCCTATCTGCTTGTGGTTGGCGATGATCGTGAACGCGGTACACGAGAGCAGATGTTGTTGTAGGTGATTCTGGTGGGACTTAGCAACGGAGCAGGGGAAACTCATGGGAAAGAGTTTTATTGAGTTTTTATCATTTATGGTTTTGAATAAAGTTGTAAACTGTTATAAGACCGATTTAGTATTTTATTGAGTTTTAAGAATTTTGAATTTGGAGTTGTTTTTATTATGTAATAAAGATTTTAATTTCTCGCATTTTTGGGAATTACAATTATATTAAATGAGGCATTAATATTATTTCTATTTTATTTTATTTAAACTCGTAATAACCGGTCAGGATGTTGCACTTGTCGCCAGGCGGTTCCTTGCAGGAACCCAGAAATGCAATGTATTTCACATGAGTCGCCTGGCGGCTTCGAAAGCCTACTAGGTGGTTTCTGGGAAATTTCCAAAAACACAAAAATTACATAGAGTTGACAGAGTATATGCATCCAATTAATCATACATCACACAATATAGTACAAACAAATAGAATTCAAGGAGTCCAGTTCCCCTAACCTGGATTCCTTGCTTAAACTTGAGAATTCTAAAGCTTCTTCTTGGTCAATAATGACCTCCCTTGACACGTTCTAGCAACAACCCTCAATCCTCTCTGAAATGAAATCCTTATGCCCTCAGTCCATGGTGGTTTTCCAGCGCCCTTGGCTACCCCTCGGCTAAGGTTTCTTACCTTTCTCATCTATGCCAAAAATAATTTTAGTAAAAAGAAAGCTTATTTCATGTTTATCAAGGTTCGAACACACAACCATCCAATTTCAAAGCAAGTGCACAACCAATTCAATCAATTCATGTTTCATGACAATTTCTATAAATCTAGGACTATATTGTCGCTCATCAAGACCAATTATATCATCAAAATAATATATGATTAAAATACACTCAATTTGGCATACACAGGACTTGGTTCAAGTCCTCTCAATACAATCAAGTACTCTAAACCACTTAAGCTACTACTTTTCAACATCATAAAAGTCAATATTAAATGTCATAAAGGCTCCCACTATCTGCATTTAATAATTAATTATTAATTAATTAATTAATTAATTTTCTCGAGTCTTACACCATGCATGTTGGTAAACGTGGTCTTCTATTTAGATTTTTATCTGATCTTCTTGGTTTGGGTAGATATGTTGCATGGGTGGAAGTTCTTGGAAGCGTTAGCGAGCTTAAAGACATCTAAGGTAAAGGAAGCTAGTTTAACTAGGTTTTATCAAGATCGGAAGATTGTATATGTGGTTTGCTACTGGATTATTTTAAAGCAATTATTGTGGTTGTTGTTTGTTTGGTGAATTGATTGGAAAATTTGGTATGGAAGTAATTGGCCTAAATTGGTACTTTGACCACTGTTTTTTGAACCTTATTGAATAAGAAGAAAGGGTAGAATGTATTCAACTTGACCAATCAACTCAAATCAATTCTCCCTTTAGTGGTCTATTATTGTCATGGTGTTAGGTTGCACCGATGTGGCGCTATGTGCCACTTTTGGAAACCTAGACACATAGTTCTTTACTTTGATTAGCCAAATCTCATATTAGAGGGTTGCAGTGAGAAAAGGTTTTCTCGTAATTTTCCCATAGATTAGATTGTTGATAGCTTTGGCATTTGCTGCTTGTATCGAATAATGAATGATTGAGACACCATGTTATTGTATGTTTTGGTGTGATGAGTTGAGTTGTATAGAATAATTGATGAAAATGTATATGATAGAGAACTCTAATAGTGTTATGTAGTAATAACCTACATCATTCTAAACTTCAATTTTGTGTATTTTCCTTCAATTTAAAATTGTTCAATTAATGGGATGTTACGATTGAGTCTCGCATTGTTTTCTTATAATAAACATAAAAGTATATACACTTATTTAAAAATTATAAAAAAGTTGTACTGTAAGGTGGATAAGACTAACACAAACTCAATACCCGACGTTAGCCGCTAAGGCAAAACACTTAGACTTAACCACTAACTTATATTGGTAATATGAACAAATTTAGACAAGATAACCATACAAAAGAACAATGCGTACATAGAGGATAAAGACATATCAGTAAAAGCTGCCTATCCCAAACTTAGGATATAACAAGTTGAAACCTCGAGTCAAATAGCATACATGAAGCCTAGGCTATTGCCACAAGCAAGCTTGAAGAAAAGAATTGCTAAAGCCATGTGCATGAAGAACATAGGAGGTTGATGAAGATCTATTTGAAGATTATGTTGTAGTTTGCTAAATATGAAAATAACATGTTAAATGTAATGTGTTAGTGTTATATCTTGTTGGTAGGCTATATGACATAGGTTAGATGTCTTGTGTGCCTTAGTGTGTCTCTTTTAATCTGTTAAAATGGGTTTTAACAAGTTAAAAGGCTTGTTGTATATAGTTTTTGGTATGAATGTATTTAGTTAGTTGAATTATTTTTCAATCGACTGATTTCACTTAAGTCAAATGAAATCACCTGAATATACGAAAAATTCAATCGATTGTTTTCACTTAAACCAGACTATATAAGTTGTGTTTTTATGAGCAAAGGTGAGAATCTAAGTTTTTGTGCACGAAAATTTGTCATTCTTCTCTGGAAAGCTCTCTCTCTCTTTATAATACACAACTACAACTCATGTTTTGAAGATCTTGGTTGATCTTAGAGGCATTTAGGCTTGTGAGTAGCTTGAAGAACACATGTATGGTTGGCTAGGGACAACCACCATCAGGTTTGGTTGTTCTTGTGCCTCTAGTTGGTTTGTTTGATGTGATTTCAGGTCTGGAAATGCGATTCTTGTAGGGTATGTGTCTAGATTTTTGTGTGAGTCAAAAATCTTGTGAGTTTTGTTGTTCAAAAGTGTAATCTTGGTGTGTGATTTGTAAAACATTTGAATATAGTGGAAACCAGGCTTAGGTTGTTCTGGTAAACTGGATGTAGCTCTGTGATTCAGTATAAAAATAGTTGTGCATTTTTGTTTCCCTCATCTCACTCCCTTTGAAATTGTTTAAAAACTCAAGAAAACCAAGCAATTTGATCTTTAGTGTGATTTAATGCGTTCTTGTGTAATCGGAGGCTGTATACTTGTTAAAAATACTGATTGGAACAAGTCTTGTATGTAAAAGATTGATGTTTGAGTTGAATTTGTGAATTCTTCATTCTACATAATTCTTCAGTATTTTAGCCGACTGATTTTACTTTTTAATCGACTATTTTATAGCTTCAAGAACAATTTAGTATGCTGATTTATATTTTAATCGATTGAAAGTGTACTGGTCTACTGCATTTACATCCAAACTTTCCCGTCCATTAGATTCAATTGAAAAGAGGTTTAAGCTTTCGAAAAAGTTTTATAAAGCCAATTCAACCCCCCCCACCCCACCCCCTCCCTTCTTGGTTAAATTAACCATTTCAAAACTAACATAGGCTTGGGCCAGGCCCATATGAGCCCAATAAGGACCCATCCCATAAGCACATTAAAACATAATTAAAGCTTTACAATAAAGGTGGACCCCAACAATTAAATGTACGCAATTCATTAATACTAAAAATTAAGATTTGACTTTGAGAGCCTTTGCTGACTTGATCGTTAGAGTCCTTTCTGCAAGTAACCTCCAAATGTTCCACCTGGTAAAAGGATGTGAAGACAAGTCAAATAAAGATGAAGAGTACCCATCCAAGAGATTCCAAGGTTGGAGTAAGATAAGATTTAAGTCTCATAATATTCCATTATTTCTACATGAACAAAAGTAATACCTAATTTAAAAAGTAAAAGAGATAACATAATATAAAAAATAAAGACCATTTGGGTAATATAAAAATCTCTTAAGTCGAATAGACACATAGGGAAAAGAATCTACATAACACAAATATGATAAGCCTAGGCCAAGTGTACTTATGAAGACACATCTATAAAGACTTGATGACACACTTTACTTACAAATTATTTTTTTAGACTAAATAAGTCAAAAGATATTTAATTTCAATTATTTCGTCTTTCAATTTTTCATACAAAGAGAAACCTAAGACAAAAAATTTCCAAATCCAACAAAAGAAAGAGATTCCTTTATCTGTTGGAATATGATTGTACAAAGTATTCCATAAACATTTATAAGAAAACACTACAAGAAAATGCTTCTTTAGTAACCAATTTTAGTGATCAGTTAGTCACTCTAGTGACCAATTTTGATACCAATTCATAAAGTAAAAAATTATTGGTTACTAAAATAGTCACTATTATGAATAAAAAATTATAATTAGTTACTAAGTTGGTCTTTAAAATTAGCTACTATGATTTTGGCTACCAAAGAAAATTGGTCACTGAAAATTAACTACCTAGGTTTTAGTTACCAAAATGACTTAATTTCTAAATTGGTCTCTAATTAATTATTGACCAATTTAGTGACTAATTATAATTTTTTTATTTATAATAGTCACTATTTGAGTAACCAATAATTTTATATTTTTTAAATTGGTGTCTAAATTTGTTACTATAGTGATTAACAACTTTTGGTCACTAAATTTAATTACTAATAAAACATTTTCTAACGGTGAAATAAAGGTTTTCGTAATTTAAAATTATTTTATTTACAAAAGCCTTTTTATATATTTTCTAATTTTTTAACTTCATATATAAATTAATTTTAACTTTTAAAAAAAAATTATCCAAATACATCCTTTATATAAAATAAATAATATTTGGGTCTTTTGGATTTCCGGCAAGCCAATAGAAAGCTTAAAGAATGGCTAGTGAAACACAACCTACAGCGTTATGTTCTGCTTCAAATGGTGCTAAGCGGCACGTCACATTCTCCACTAAGAAATTCATCACAAATTTTAACCTAAAGTGGATAATGTAATTTTTAGGATTTAATGTTGTTTAAGTTCTGAAATTCAAAAGTTATCAGAGTAATTCCCAATATCTTTTTAACGTAAAACTTTCTTTTGTTGGTGGAAATTTAATGAAAACTCAACCCAGAATGAAAGAATCTCTAAAATTCTAGTCTTCCACTTTTATGATATTTAGTAAATGTAATGAAGAAAAGAGTTTATTCAAAATATAGTGTGTTAGAGAATATGTTTTTGGCCTTTATCTTTATCGAGATTTCATCTCTCAAATTGGAAAAAGAAATATCATCACAGTGCTTAGATTGACAAAACTTTAGAGACTCATTAATTGTCACAATCTTTATTAACCTCACTTGTCTTTAGAGATTACAAATGTTCTTTTTAATTGTAAATACTAACATAATTTTTTTTAAAGTTGTTAAGAAAAAACAAATTTATTTCAAATTATAGAGACAAGAAACAATAAAATCTATTCTTATTTACAAATTTTAGAATTTTTGTTATCATGTTTTGTTTTGTCCTTTTTAGCTGTCTCTATCATGTCATTCATTTTTTCTTATAATTCTTCTTCTGTTCCCTCTTTTTGTCAATAGACATTATTGTGAAAATAACATTGTTCGTCTAAATTAAACGAAAAGTTTGGCCAAGTTTGGTTGAGTTGGTGGAATTCAATTAAATATAGGCAATAATGTTAGTGTGTCACCACATTCTCAATGCACAAAATCATGTAACTCTCAATAACAAGGTCAACTTATCAAGTTATCTTGTAGTGGATGATAAGAAAAAAAGGGAACATTCTCACATGACGGGTTATTAATTATTAGTAAGGATTGAAGAATAAATGAATAATTGAAGTTCATACATATCCACTTTTTTATGTCACTTTTACCAAAACCAATGGACACTTCACAATGCATGCATGGCACAGAAAGAGATTGTGTGCACATGTATAAAGTGAGAGGCCATTACAAAATAAAGTTTAGGCAAAACCTTGTGTTTTGCAATGAAATTAAGTTATGGATTTGAAAGCTCTCGATGAATGCTCTTTTTTTGCTTTACTGGGTTATGACAAGGAATATCAGTTTGCAAAGCTATGAAATGCATGTTTGAATACTTATCATATCAAAAGTAGTGTCAATTTGAAAGACACATAGATTAACTCCAATTCATTTCTGAAATAATTTTGTTTATTTATTATATAAATTGGTTGAAAAAATTTCAATCTTAAAAGTTCTCCATATAAAAATAATCAACAAAAGGATGTTTATATTCACTATAACATTAGAATAATATTTTAATTAACTTTTAAATATCTTAATTCGTTAACCTTTTAAAATTTATATTACAAATTGATTTCTAAATATTATAAATTAGTCATTAATAACTTTTTTATTTAGGTTTAAATATTGTTTTGGTCCCTATTTTGATCCAGTTTGTTCAGTTTTGTCCTTTTATTTATTTATTTATTTTGTGTGTTTAATTTGGTTCCTGTTTTGCTAAATTATGTTTTCAATTTCGTCTTTTTCGTTGATGTCGTTTAAATTGATAATGATAGAGTGTACACACTGACACTTTTCATATTACATGGACTATTTTAATTATGACAATTTGTGTTTTGTTCAAATAAGTCCCTATTTTAGTTAAATTTATTCAATTTAGTCTTACCCTCCATTTCATTACCCTAAACCTCCACTTCATCACGATCCCCACTGGTGGAGCTCTTGGTGCATAATGGATGAAAGTTCCATGAAGTAGACGTGATCCATGGAAGGGAGTGGAAGCAAGTGTTTAAGACTCTTACTAAGCATTGGATCAGACTAAGGTGTTTGAAGGTTTAGCTTAAGAGAAAGCTAGGGGAAGGTGGCTAGAGGAGATGATTCAATCCTCTAGCAAAGGAGACTCTCAAATGCAATAGGGTGGAGTACTCTCAACACTATGCTTCTATTGCAAAATTCAAGAGTAAAAATGTACAAATGGTCTAATTTTGGTTTTTATATTTTAGCCTAAAAGCTAGACTAATTCTTAGCCCTTAGATCAATCTTGGAGGAGAAGCTTTCATCAACACCCTTGGAGAAGGAGGCATCTTCCTAGACTTTGGATGAAGACTTGGAAAAGAAGACACTCTCTTAGCCCTTGGATGAAGGAAGCACATGGGTGGAGTGTGGACTTGCTCCATGGGATGCATGATCCATGAGGAAGTCATGGCCTAAGGGAGACTCTTAGTGGGCCGAGCCCATTTGTACATGTAACACCTATTTTTATGTCTTACACCATTATTGAAAGCAAAGCCCAAACATTGGCCCAATTTAAAATCTATTCTACTGGGCTTTGATGCACTTCTTCAAGTCTTGTTGATTTCTTTGGCCCATTAAAATAATGTGACAAGTCCATTAGATTTGTGTCCATCTATTGGGAGGCCCATTTGAATCTTCTTCATCATACTTCTTGTTATTGGGCCTTTTAATGGACTTGGGCTTGGGATTGGGCTTGGGCTTGAAGGTGCAATTGGGCTTGGTAGGGTCATATGATCCACCATCCACTGCTTCATCACCCTCACCCTCCATTTCATGACCCATCACCACTACCAACACCACCACCACCACCATTATTGCCACCACCAAACTAAAACCACCACTACCATCCTACAACCACCACCACTTAATCTTGCATGACTTACATGTTTACTTTGAGTTTACATTTGTCAACTTGGATCCAACTTGACTTATACCCAACCTAACATTGGCCTAATGATGATTCAACCCAAGCAAACATGACTTGAGCTTAACCTAGTTCAACTCATCCTAACATGAACCTAATACAAACTAATTTGTGCTTATGCGCGGACTAAATCTTGCTTGACTTTGGCCAAAACCTGATTCAATCTTTTGTGACTAGGGTTGAACCTAACTTGAACTTGACTCAACTTAGTGTGACTTGGGCCCAATGTCAAATTGCTTGATATGTATCTAACTTAGGTCAAGTTTATCTCAGCACAATCTAATAGGGTTCAATCTAGATCTAGCCTAACACCTACCCAACTTAACTTAACACGACATGAGAACAACCTAAATTGGCTTAACTTGAACTCAACATGACTTGAAAAAGGGCCAACCAGCTTGACATGGTCCTACCCAACCTAACTTGACTTAGAGTTCACCTAACATTACCCATACTGAATTGGGTTCGTTGTGACTTGACCTAGGCCGGGTCTAACTCAACTTGACTTAAGCCTAGCTCAACATGGCCTGACTTGGTCCACCTCGACTTAACCCAACCTAATCTGAGTTCATCCAGCCCAAACTAGGCTTATCTCAACCTAACTTGTGTTCAACTTGAGCCCAACCCAACTTAGCTTGACTTCAACTTTACCTAACTCTTGACCTGACTCAACCTAATAAAGACTTGATTCGACTCAACCTGACTTGAACCAATCTCGACCAACTTAACAAGGTCCCAACCCTACTTGACATAACCTAATCCATATTGACTTGACTTAGCCCATTTTGACCAGCTTGACATGGTTCGATTTAACTTAACTTGACATAAGCTTGACTTGCTTTGTCCATAGTGATTTTAGTTTAGATTTGCATTAGATAAAAGCATTTCATGTGTATAAATATGTTTAGGTCAAGATTTTTTCATTTTAATTTTTGAATGACTTACTTGTGCGCACATTTTGACCCTATTTTGTATGAACTTTTTACTTTCGTAAACTATTTTTAATCGGGGCATATATGGGCTAAGAGGATGCTTTCGACTTGAGCAAATTGGAAACTCTATGCAATGTAATTTCTTTCGAATTTTATTGAATGTCATTTTGAACATCAACACATCTAACAAATATGCAAAGTTATTCAACACCTATCACTACTAACAAAAGTCATATTTCTTTCTAATTTTGTTTTGAAACATTTTTCATAGGAAATACTTACAAATTTTGTTATGAAAAAAATTGCAAGAAATTCCTTGCAACTCTTTTGCAAAATATTTTGTATAAAACATTTTTCGCAAAACAAAATTGTAGGAAATTTGGTCAATTAGATTTGAACTAAAGATTTTTTTTTGAAGTGTAAAACTGAACCTAATTTTTAAACATAGTCAATTCAACACCCCCCCCCCCTCCCCCCATCCTTTTTGGCTAAACACTTATTTTACATGTTACCGCAATAAGTTGATAAACACAAAATCAATTGAACATTTTAGATTCGTGAACTTGTGTGTGAAAATTAAATCTTGTGACTTCTCGGAGAAATGAAAAACTTTCCACTCCCCCTGCCCTTTTTGGCTAAACACTTATTTTACATGTTACCGCAATAAGTTGATAAACACAAAATCAATTGAACATTTGAGATTCGTGAACTTGTGTGTGAAAATTAAATCTTGTGACTTCTTGAAGAAATGAAAAACTTTCCATAGAATTTAAGTAGTGGCATTTAAACTATAACCTCCTAGTCATTCTAAAATTCATAATGTTTTTTGTTTCTCTACTCAAAAGACATATAGGAGAAATTAGAGTTGTCAAAATGGCTTGGAACCTACAAGCCAACCCGGCTCACCACAAGTTGGGTCGGGTTGGGTTGAAATTCTTCTACAAATTTCAATATGGGTTGATTTTTGACCCGGCTCATTTAGAACCTGGCTCACCCAAGTTGAACCCGTGGTGAGCCGAGTTGGTGCATTGGGTTTTACATTTGGGTCATGTTAGGTTTTTTTTTTTGCTAACACATAAATAATTTGTATTTTTTTTTATTTTGGTTTGTATTTGGATTGTATTAAAGTTTATTTAGATTTGAATTAGAATTAATTTTTTTTGACTGAAAAAAAATAGAAAAAAATGTATTTTTTTAATTAAGTGAACCCATGAGCCAACCCGTTTAACCCACTAACCCGTGGTGGGCTGGGCTAGGTTCGAATTTTTTTGGCTCGCTAAAAAGTGAGCCGTGTTGGGTTGACTCATTGAATGATCAACCCGTGATGGGTTGAGCCGGGTCGGGCCAAATTACCCGTTTTGACAGCTCTAGGAGAAATAGTAACATCAACTTATATTTTTAAAGATGATATGAATGTTAAGGAACTAGAGTTAATTCTTTGTCAAATGACGGGAAAGAGAGACAACAAAACACTAACTAAGGTCCTAGTCAAATGGAAATATTAGAATTGTTAATTGGTTCAACTTAGAGGGCTTGGTCTGGCTCACATAGATAAGAGCCAAAAACACCTACATGATCAAAAAGTCTACATAAGAAAAAGGTGACATGACCAAAATAGTAACAACGGCCTTATCGTTCAAGACCAACCCATGACTCAGTCTTAGGCTATGAAGCATGAACACAAAAATGGACACGAACACGACAAAAACACAAGGATACAACTAAATGCAAGAATATAAGACACGAACACGACGATTATATATATATATATATATATATATATATATATATATATATATATATATATATATAAATATTAAGAGAAAAATTATAGAAATCTAACAAATATAAATCATAATGTTTAACTCTCATATTTTTTTCATCTTCATTGAAAAATGCAACTTCTAATTCTTGCTCATCAAGAGATAAGCTAGCAATATGAAGAATTTCATTCTCATCCAATGAAAAATCATTTCCTATAATATCCCATTATTTAGTTTCCTCTTCATTGTACTTTGAGGAGTTTCTTAAGAGAATACAAAGATTAATATGGCTAAATACTAAATCATTCGCTCATTTAGGTGTCATCTTATTTCTTTTCAAAGAATGTATAAAAGAGTAGGTACTCCAATTCCTTTGACAACAAGAAAAAGAACAAGGTTGCTTAAATAGCATAAGAGCTATCTTTTGAAGTGTTGGTGCATGAAATCCATCAACAATCCACCATGATTTTGCATCTATTTTACTTTTGTCCCTTAAAGAGTCAACATCAGCAAATACTTCTCTTCCATCTAAAAAGTTTGCAAACTTTATTTTTACTTGTCTCCATACATCCACATCGTCAAAGTACCTCATAAAACATATATAAATTAACATAATATTATTATTCATCATAAATAAGACGTATACTAAAAAAATATAATAATAAAATAATTTAATAATATAATTACCTTGGATTAAAGAATGAACAAGACAACGAAGAGATGTGCTACTCTTAGTCCAACGCTCAATTAATATTTAGTTTACTTATTAAAAAATGAATGTTCAATTTCTACCTTTCATGTTATGATTTTTCTCACATTTTCAATCATTGAATCCGACATTTCATATACTAAGTGAAGAGTAGCCATATACATGTTTATTTTTCTGAGAACATCATAAATAAGGGCAATAAAATCAAGCATATATAATCAACCTTCATCCACTAATTATCAGTCAATAAAGTTTCTTTCACAAATTGTGCATTTTCCATATTATCCTCTTTGTAAGAAGACCATTCATCACTAACCAACCATCTCTTTAAGTCCTTTTTTCAAACTTCTAAACCTTTTTTAGCATGACAATGGTTGAAGCAAATCTTGTCAGAGCAACTGAAAGCAACTTCAATAAGTTGAAATTATTGAACATTGATAATTTCAAAATGTGCCCCACAATAAATTTTTTACTAAATGTAGCATCATCAACAATTTGTGTGATCCAAGAAAATTCTTGATAAGTATCACTATTATTTTTCATTTTTTTGTTGCATACATATTTTTCAATGCAAGATTCAAGGTGTGCGCTACACAAGGAGTCTAATAAATTGAAGGAAATTCTAATTCTATGAGCATATCGATTGCCTTACATATTATTGCATTATCGTTTATAATTTGTACCACATTGTTTGGTCCAACCTCCATAATTGCAACTCTCATGTATTTAGCAATTAAATCCTTGCCCTTTATCTCATCAAATCCATCTATTTACTTCAAAAACATTGGTCCACTCATAGTGAAAGCCATAAATATCATAAGTGATTTTCTTTGAGGATCACTCTACCCATCACTAATTATTGTCACACCTTTCTAGTTTCATGATTTTCTTATAAGTTGTAGAAGATTTTCTATTTTCTTTCTTTTGAAAGTAAAGGACCTCTCAATTTGTTACATGATGGTGGTACATATCCACTAAGATTAGAAGTATTGGTAGCGTAAGAAAATGCACTCCTATAACAATGACTTCTTGCGATATAAAATGGCAATCTTGAAGAATAAAACATCCTTCCAATTTCATAATCAAGAGTATCTTTAACTTGAATATTTAAAGAAGTTTCTAGAGGACATTTGAGTTTTTGGTTAACACCATTGTTTGTCTACTTTCCTTCCTCAAATGCATAAGGTAACGAGACTTTTTTTTTCTTTGAATTTTCTATCTTTAGTGTTGCTTCATTATCTAATCTTTTAAACTCAGCAAGTTTTGACAAGGTCATATTTGGAATAATTCTAATCTCTCCTCACATAATTTTTAACATATAAGCTTTATTCGAGTGTAAGATGCAATAAATGAAATATCACACAGACTACACTCAGTCATATTATTTCCACCACCAGAAATTTTTCTTATATTTGAAACATATCTCAAGAGAGGTTTTTGTTTCATCTTCTTCTTGGATAGCTTGATTAGGTATACTCATCTTAATTTCCTATAACAAAAATAATTTAATGTAAAAAATATACTAAAATATAAAAAAAATCTAATAAAAATTAATTAATTTAAATATAAAAAATAAAAATGTCACAAAAAATAAAAACTAATTACACTATAATATATTATATATTGTATATTTTTAAAATAATATTAAATTATAGACTATTTAATGTTATGTTATATTTTTAATTTGAGTATAATTGCCGTAAAAGTATTATCTTTAAAATATTATTTTTTTAAGAAAAAATTTAATTTATCTTTTCATAATTAGGGATGGCAACGGGGCGGGGCGGGTACGGGTATCATGATCCCATCCCCATCCCCATAATAAAAATTTATCCCCATCCCCATCCCCAAACCCAACGGGTATACAACTTTTGACCCATCCCCATCCCCACCGGGTAACGGGTATTTTCTTATACCCATACCCATACCCATTTTTTTATTGTTCCATATATCAATT
>Ga0209589_1009726_pt1 | contig 14357 bp, 8 predicted proteins | sample CowpeawhiteBW_FD_187525 | JGI IMG/M metagenome (GOLD analysis project Ga0209589, IMG submission 187525) | Root nodule microbial communities of legume samples collected from California USA - Cow pea white BW (SPAdes) (version 2) | ecosystem: Host-associated > Plants > Roots > Nodule | place: USA... | reverse complement strand
AAAAATATGTTTTATATATAAATTATATATATATATATATATATATATATATATATATTAAAGTTATGTAAAATAGTCATGTTTTTTCAATAAACAGTACATTAAGATTATATTATAATTTAGTATGAAACTTTATTATTATGTGATAAACAATTCATGTATGGAATAAGATGTTTAATATGACTTTATAACATTTAAATACAAAATAAAATATGAAACTACTTAAAAAATTTCTATTGATGAGAAAAATATTTTTCAACCCTTTGATCAAAGATTGTCCACAATACATGTGCAACGAAATTAAAGGTCAGTGATACCTCCCACTAGGGAAGGTAAGCTTTCATTAGCATCAACTTATAATTATTTATTTTCATTTAATGAGATTAATAGAGATAATTTATGTGATATAATTTCGAGATGGATGGAATGGTTGAGGAAATTGCTTTGTTCAAACAATTTTTTAAATATAACATAAGAGTTTTTGAAATAAATAATTTTTTATTTATTTGAAGAACAGGTAAAGTAACTAGACAAGTGCTTACTTTTAAAACACAATTATATTAAACGGCACATAAAAAAACGTAAATCTGATTATTTAATAAGGACTTCTTGAAAAATAAATACAACCAAACTCACCCTAAAGCTAGAATTTTTTTTTTTTCATTATTTTTGATAAAATGACAGGTGATGTTTTCATCATTGGGCCTATTTTTAGTGTATCCCTGGCTCATAATAAGGAAAAAAAGTTAAGCTTTTTCTTTCTGAACTTCCATAATTTTTATCTGCACCTTAAACTTTTAAATTTTTTATCTTTTTACAAAAGTGATTTTTGATTTTTTTTTAATATTCTGGAATCAGCTTATTGGAATTTCTGGAACATGATTCCATAATAATATTTTTAGAATTTTTTTTAGAACATATATGATATTTTTTTAAACTAAACTTTCTACAAAATTGCATAAAACGTATTGTAGGGCATTTTTTTTAAAACAAGTGTTTTTTTCTTCTTCCTTTGCAGTGAAAAATGAAAGTGCATCAACGATGAGGATGGAGAGAGTGGTGGCATAGTGTAGTAAAGGAGGGTATTTTAGTCTTTTGGGAGTGAAATTAATATAAAGGATGTGCAGGAAGAAAACAAATATAAAACTTGTGTGAAGAAACCTGTTCCCCTAGATCATTCAAACTGTTAGAAGTTAGAATTAAAAAAGTCCAATTAGTATATTCTTTGTTTTTATGTTTTTATTTAATGCTTAAAAGATATAATCAGCATTAAACATAATGAAATTATTATAAATTAAGGGAATCAAATCATTTTAGAATTTTCCAAAATTATAACAATTTAAAACGTCTACTTTCGAAAAATAATCTTTTATAGGAAGCGTTAAAGAAAACTTTATTGTAAGATATAATATCAGTTATTACATTAGATTCAAATCTCCTATTATCGAGATTAAAAAATGTATAGTTTTTATTATGTGCCCTTATGGAAGCCTTACCTTGACAAATGGTTGTGCTTGTTGTGTTGAAACTTTTGTGATAATTTCAATGTAATTATTATATTTAAAAATTTGCTTGAAATGCATTAATATCGTAATAATTTTTATTTATTTATTTAATATTTATTATCTTCAAAATATTAATTTAAAAAATATTATTCACATAATATTGTAAATTTATCATATTTGTTACAAATTAGTCGTTTCATTGAAGATGTCTGATTTGGGAGATTAAACTTGTTATAAAAAATATTGAGTTTGTTAATTAACTTGACAAAATAATATTTTTTTCCTATGAAATTCTTTATTGAATTTATTAACTTCGTGAAATTGAAACAATAAAAACGGGTATATTTGGACGATTCTTTTCAGAAAGGTCATACTATACGACAAAACAATGAAAAATTGAAATTAGTTTATTCAAAAGCTAAAATTAATTTATGCTTAAATTAATTTTATACAAATCATCTCATGCGGTTCTTTAGTTTCTTGGTTTTAACCAATGTACGGGTTAATTTTAGTAAAAAAATCTTTGTAGAGATAAGCCCACATGAACATGTAAGGATTTGTTAACAAGTTGATTTATTTTTTTAGAATGAATATTGTTTTTACAGGTCCAAAGTTGTATTCTATCAAATTCTCAAACTCTTTTAGTACTCAGTTTTTAAGGAAATTTTTCTCCTACTCCAACAAATCTCGTCTAAAATGTGAGGAAAGGTGTCTACAAAAGACATTCTGATGTGACGTCAGAGAATCTTAAGTAGTAATTAATCCATACTAAATGCATATAATAACATGTTATTTATACTGTTTTTACCTGTGGGTCTCACATGAATGGACTTTTTGGCCCAAAATACCTTTTTTTCCTATTTGTAAATCTACTTGAGGTGGATGAAGTTACCCTAAAGTCCTTGCTGGTCTTCTGTTCTCGATTGTCGATTTCCTGATTGAGGTGTTGGTTCGATGGTCGATATGTATAGGATAATCAACCTATGGTAGGATGGGAGATTGGTATACTATCCTCTCGATTTTGGTGTGATAGGACCAGGTACGGATTGCACAATATGATAGGGGTTGGGTACGGATAATAGATCAGTCCCTCAACCTTAAAGAGTTTGATATGAAAGGTTAGAGTAGTCAAAACCTAACAAACAATCCTATGTGTGTTTCTGAATAGGATCGAGTACGGATAGTACAAATATTGTTAAGAAAGAATAAGATTGTTTTACACCGAAATAATTAAGATGTAATTTACATGTAGAAAAGATTTAGAAAAGAGTGGTGAAGCATATTTGGGTGCAATTTTGATGGTTGCGAAGATATATATTCCAGAAAAGAAATTGATTAAAACATGTTTGGGCCATTAAGGAGACAAGCTTGATTTCTAGGTTGTGTTTGTTTACCTTCGACAAAGTACTTTCCGACACCATCCATGCAACTCAATAACCTTCGTCTTCCTCTTTCAAACCAAAACTTGGCAAAGAGATGACACATTACCAACAATGTTTTCCCTCATTTAGATTTCACCTTTAATATTATTATCGTATTAACCTCTTTTAAAAAATATTAAGTATTTTTAAGAAACAAAATGAAGATCTCATATTAATTTAAAATATAAATAAGTTAATAATATATATAGTGAGTGTAAATTAGTTTTGTGAAATTTAACTAAATTTAAATAATCATGTTTTGTGAAATTAATCAGGCTTTTATTTTTAAATAAAACTAGATAAATTGAAAATAATATTTTTGGACAATCTTATTATAAATGGCTAAAATGATAATAATTGACAAAATGACGTAGTGAGAATTAATGTAATGTTTGATAAAGATAATAATGTTTAACGTTTCCTTCTTTCAACTTCAACTTTCACATTGGTGGTGAAAAGGTGAGAATGAATTTACTTTCTGTCTAGTGGAATTTATGAGATTATTTTGTTTTGAGCACTATCGTTGCAAATTAAGGAATTATTTATTTTATGGTTGGAGAAATGACGTAGGAAAAAAAAACTACAAGCATGGATGAATGGAGAATGAAAAGTGGTAAAAAGAAGAGTTATTAGTTTGAAAAACATTTGTAATGCAAATTAATTTAAACTATTGTATTAGTTCAACAATAACAAGAATAAAAATAAAAATAAATTATATTATAATTAACTGTTTTATATATGAAGTATAGTTTTAAGAAAACGTATATAAATACATTGTGATCCAGCAAAAAGGAATTATTTTTCTTCATACTTTAGTATTTTTTGTTATTGTGTTTTTTTTTTCTTGTTTGAGTGATATGGGAAATTTTTCGTTTTAGTGATCAAATATGACAACTTTTCCTATATCGAAAGTCTTTTTAGAAAATACTATTATTTTATTACAATGAACGACAATATAAGTAAAATGTATTTGTAGTTTTAAATGGTTTTTTTTTAAGAGAATGTACCAATATTTAAATAAAATATATGTGAATTAAGATCAATTTGAACAAAATTGACAACTATTATGACTAAATTGGAAAAAAAAACAGGACAAAATTGACAAAAATTAAGACTAAATTAGTATTTAAGCCTATGAAATTTAATCACACACTTAGATTCTCAACAAGTTTCACCTGAATGTTAGTCTCTTATCACACTTGTTCGACTCTCCATCAAGAAAACTTTCAATATAGTTGTACTCCCCCTCCATCTAAGCTAGAAAATAATATTAAATAAATATAAATATTCTCATAACATCTTCCAATATATATAATATTATTCTCGTAATAAATATTACATTGTAACAAATATATAATTATGAGCATAATATGTCACTAATCTCATTAAATAAACTCGATAACCGAGGAACATATGAAAATAATAAATCAAATAACAAATATTTCTTAATTAACATTATTTGACAATCAATTACCACCATGGGAGAATCTTCAACAAATGGCTCTACCTCTTATTCGATTCATAATTATCCTTTCGTCATTATGGAGGACCTACGCTCTTTTCCGGTGAGAACACAAGAACTCGTTTGAGCCGGTCACCAAGAGTAATCATAGATTATGATACTACCGATGAGCCTTTCAAGAAAGGATACAACACTAATGATACATGAGTTCAACTCACACCTAAGAGATTTCCTCCAATTCAAAATTTTAAGACAATGTATTTATGAGTTTTCATCTTTATATAATGTTCAATTTTTTCATTATACTTAAATTCAACTTGGATTCCCAACAAATAAAACTACATAGCTTGAATATTATATGGCCAACATTAAATTATATCTCTCCTAAAATTAAGAATAATAACAACAACTTGTAGGTATTATCAAGTTTGCTCAAAATGAATAGATTTTCTATTGAAATCGTGAGAAATTAAGATTCTCATAATACAACAATTATTCATACCTTTATAAATTAATTACTTCAATTGTATATAACAGTACTTTTTGTCATCTTAAACCGGCACACTAATTAAAGGAAAAAAGACACTTTATTTTTATGTGGAGTTTATCTTGTTGGGAAACCTAAACTAAAGTCCTAAACAATTAGGTGAAAAAAAACAAGCCATGCATTCAAGGTTCTATAATATTGATGGTTGAAAAAGATTATGACCCAATAACCAACAATGATTAATATTTGAATTTCGACATGGTTGTAACATAAGATTGAGATGTATGAAACTGAGATATGTCTTCTTAACACTCAGAATTGATTCTCCAACAACCACTGACATTTTATTTTATTTTATTTTATTATTATTATTATTATTATTATTATATCTAAAAAATGGTGACCTTTAATTTTTGTGTCTGATATTTAGAGAATTAATTGCAGAAGGTTGCACCAATACATGAAAAAGTACTTGAGATCTCACTGTTTTTCTGATGCTAAAAAATTATTCAGAATAGTTCCACCACACCATTAATGGAGGCTTCTAAATAATTGTACATATATAGTCCTATTTTTACATTAAATTTGTTACCTTTTTCAAAATTTGAATCAGATCCATGAAGGGGTTATTATGAGCCCCCAATTAAGCATGTGCATGGTTTTAGTGGGATTTTCACAAACACCTGCAGTGCAAGTGCAGTACTCTGAAACTGCAGTAGCAATCACATGGTGGACAGAGTAGTGAGCCCTTCATAAGGTTGGCATCAGTTATCATGAGAATTGATGCATTATTTTATTTATACTAGAGATTTTTTTTCACATTTTTTTTCTTATATCTACACTTAAAAGTTTTTTATGATACTTATTTATTTTGTTAATTTTAGATGACATGAGTACGACAACTAAAAAAATTGAGACCAAATACTACAAACAAAAAATAGAGAAGATCCTAAAATAAAGATAAGAGAAAATGTTAAAGAAAATAATTACATAACACAGGAAAAAAGAACTAAGCACATGACAAATTAAAAAATTATTCTATCATTGCATTTGGGTTCGATTTTTAATCCCTTTTAATTTATTAACTTTTAATTATAATAACTGATGATCTTTTCAGACACTATATTTCAATGTATTTTTAGGAATTATGTTTTATTACTTAAATTTAATTGTTATAACTTATATATATAGTACAGGTATTTAAAAGCAATTTATTATATTTAAATTATTAGATATTATTATTCTACCGACGAGCTACAGCGAATTATCTACCATTTCTTTATTTTTCATACTACTTTCTTATAAATAGAAAAAAATAAACCGTAAAATCCTAAAAGATGACAATTTAAAAGTGATAATAATTTAAAAATTATGAAATTCAATTATTTTAATATTAAAAAATTTTAATATGAATAATTTTATATAAATGGGTTTTTTATTTTAAAATACATTATTTCTCTTAGAGAAAGTCTTCTATAATTTTATTGATTTCTTTTTCAGAGTTCTCATTTTCTGTTCGTCTGATTAGAGATCTGAGACCATATGAGTAATCCTCGTGGCGGGTTCTTTAATTTAGAGTTTCTCGTTCGCGTAAGTTAAATCTCAATTTTTTTCTTGTTTTTTTTTTGTTGCATGTGAAGTTTTTTTCGTTTGCTTGCATGTATCATTTTAATTTTTCGTATAAGTTTATGTTGATCAATGATCATAATGATAGAACCTTATGGTTTTTGTGATGTTATGATGTGTAGATAGAGAGCATCATGTGTGATTGGAGTTCTTAGAGTTATTTGGATCTGTGGAGGGAAGCTACTTATTTTTTGTGTATGCGAGTTTGATAAATTTTATGTTTTGCATGTTGTGATTGATTGTATTTATGATGATAAAATTGAGTTGTTATGATGAATATGTTTTGTTGCATGACAAATGTATTTTGGATGATTGATCTTGTGTTAACTGTTTTGTGTGTCTATGTGTTGATTGAGAAAATTTAGAATCGGAGCAATTGAACAAATTGGTACCCTCTTTCATGTTTTAAAACTGTTTTGAACAAATGTACTAAGGAGTACCAATTTGACCAATTGAACCGGTCCAAGTTCCCTAACAATCACAAAAATGTACATGTCAATTCATACAACGATGAGCGATATCAGTTTGTTGCAGGTCTGCGAGCCATTTCTGCATCAAGGCGTTGAACGCCAAGTTGTGCCATTGAGCGTTAGAAGGTGTTGTTGAGCACCCGTTTTTGTGAGAGCTCTTACGTTGAGTGCCCTAGAGTCTAGGACTTTCTATCACTTTTACTACATAACTCATTCTACTCTACTCTATTTGAGTATGAATGGTTATTAGAGAATCAAGATACCTCCTCACTGTCTGCCCTATGTCAATGCATACTCTAAGCCACCACCACGAAGAATTTCTCCTTAAAATTCCTTAAACATCATCATCATACATATTAACACCCATGAACAAGCTCAACATCATCACATTTTCATACATCATTATAGTCATGCATATTTATCCATAAATCAATAAACCAGTAAGGTCATACACATAAGTAATATCAACCAATAGACTACCATAAATATTTAAAGAGAAAAACATAACCAATGGTGAAAGCACTACAAGAAAAAAAATCCTATTACCTACAGTCAAAATCCGTATATAACTCAAAATATCTGTAAGTAAAACAGTTTTACCTACAAATTATCTACGGACAAAAATCTATAGGTAAAATAGTTGTAGCTAACGTTACCTACAAAATATCAGATATCCACAAAGTTGGTTACTTAAACTATAAATCAGAATAATTAGAGAATAATTCAAAAATGGAATCTCCAACGATTAAAAATATATATATCAAGGATTATCTCTTACCATTTATTCAAGTACAAAATCAAGTCCAAATCTTAGGCCCAATCCAATTATGAAAGTATATCAATTGAGGGTCTGACATAGACAAAAGAAACACACTTGGAGAGAAAGAAATTTGATATCTTTACACTTAAAGGAAGAAGGGCATTATGACAGGAGGAGACATTCAATTTCAACATCAAACATCAGTCTAGTATTCAGTAAGCTTAGGAGTAGCTAACTCCCTCCTTCACAAGGATTGAGTGTAATGTATTCTTAATTCTATGTGAATTATTCCTTCAATCTAATTCTTTTTCATAATCTTTTATGTTTTATTCTTGTTTTAATTACATAATCTATGAATTTTCCTGAATTTTGCACATACAGATGTCTATAATGATCCGAAAGATAGTTTGAAAACTCAATTTATGATCTTTGATTGCATGTTCTAGATATGGTGCACATGTGAGATTTAAACCGAGATTCCAAACTATCTTTAATATCAATATGGACACTCGTATATGTAAAATTCAACAAAATTCATAGATTATGCAGTTAAAACAAGAATAAAACATAAGAGATTATAAAAAAAAATATATTGAAAGAAGAATTCACATAGAATTAAGAATACAATACACCCAACCCTCATGAATAAGGGAGTTAGCTACTCCTATGCATACTAAATACTAGATTGATGTTGAAATTGAATGTCTCCTTCCGTCATAATGCACTTCTACCTTCAACTTCAGTTAGAATGTCCTTCTATCTTCAAGTATAAAGATATCATATCAAGTTTCTTTTTCTCCAAGTGTGTATTTTTTTATCTATTAGTGACCCCAATTTATAGACTTTCATAATTGGATTGGGCATAAGATTTAGACTTGATTTTGTGCTTAATTATAAAAAATAATCATATATATATATATATATATATATATATATATATATATATATATATATATATTAATCTTTGGTTCATATTTTTGAATTATTTTGATTTATAATTTGAGTAACCAACTTTGTAGATATCAGATATTGTTGATGATTTTTGACTACTCAATATTTTACTTATCGATAATCATCCAAAATCTTTAAAATTTTTATCTATTTGCAAAATACCATTCACACATTTATCTTTTCCAATTTAAATAAAACTTAAAATATCAAATAAAATCCAAAAATAAGATATAAAAATAAATAAAATAAAAACATGATAATGTAAATTATAATCACCCAAATCCTTTACTATTGCTATTAAACATTAAAAACATATTATATTTTTTAATTAGATTTTTAGTGTTTAATTTGTTGTCAATACGATGACATGGTCATTATCTTGATTTGTCTGTATTTATGTATTTGCAGATAAAGAAGAATAAGCATAATTAAATTTTAATTCTCGTCCAAATTTAAATATTTTTGATTAATTCTTTGTAAGAAAGTTTCATTATGTTGGGATTTTTAGGGCTTTTGAAAATATGAGAGATATGAGATATATGAGAGATATATGTGATATGTTATACGGAGGAACATGTTTTTGTATTTTATTGATATACTCTATATATAGAGCAAAATATAACAAATATCAAGTATAAAATATTTAGAATATCTCACTCCTAATAATAACAAATTTCTAAAACTGACACATATCTCTAAAACTGAAATATTTTCTAAAAACTAATTTAAATAAAAAAGATATTAAGTAATATTCTCAACACATTATATATATTAAAAATCTTTATAATTCTAAGTGAGTATGTCATTTCATTTTGTTGTCAAGTAAAGTGATAAAATTGTTTGATTTTATAGTTTAAAAGAAAAAATACCACGAATCTGGATAACAATAAAAATAATATTTTTAGAACGCTATTTATCTTTATAAAAATGATATCGCTTTACTCGTGTAATATTAAAATTAAAACAGTGGTCAAATAAATAGTGTAGAAATATAAAACAATATCGATTGTTAAATATTATTACTATTTTAAAACTTCATTGTTTTTATTGTCCAAGTTTGTGATGTTACGTTTCATTTATTGTAGGAATTCAATTGACATATATAAATATTTAGATGCTCAATATAACTAAATTTTTTTATAGCAACGCGATTAAAATAATTTAAATTTATGAGAAACTTAAACTTTAATTATGTCATTTCTGATTTTCCAGTAGAAAGATATGTAAACAATGACAGTAGCCACCAGATCACTGAAGGTGTTATTGTGATAAAATTATAGCACTGACAAATAACAATTTATAAAACAATGAAAACTTATTAAACTTTGTTTATATTGCTATAACTTTATAATAATTAATTTCTTAATTGTATTAACTGGTTTTTAATGGCAAAAGAAAATCATATAATACGTATAATGTTTATATTGATATAGATATAAAATGTTTTGATTTATTTTTTTAGAATGAATGTGTAAAGAAAGAATGAGGTTGATTAATAGTGAAATAATTGAGATTGGTGGAAAAGATTCAGAAAAGAGTGGTGATGCATGTGTGGGTGCATTTTTGATGGTTGAGGTGAGATTCCAGAAAGGAAATTGATTAAGGAGCATGTTTGGGCCATTAAGGATAGCAGCTTGATGTCTAGGTCGTGTTTGTTTACCTTCGACAAAGTACTTTCCGACAACCTCGACCCATCACTTGTGGGTTAGGTTGAGATGCAACTCAGCAACCTTACTTCCTGTTCCAAACAATAACTTGCCAAGAAATGACACATTACCAACTCTGTTTTTTTTTTTTTTTCATTCATATCACTGGTCTATCTCCTTTAATATTTATGTCATCTTAAATTGCTCTTAAAAATAATTAAGTAAAAAAATTAAGTATTACAATAGATTCAATAGTCTTGTATCGTTTAGGAGTTAAGGTCAATAATAATTTAAATATCTCTTCTACTAAATATTTCTCCTATTTCAACCAAACAAATTGTTTTTTAAAAACAAAATCGTGATAGAACTTTAGTGGCTTAGATATGATAAATGAGATGTTATCTCAAAAAACTTAAAATAGAAATATTAAACATTTTTAAGAAAAAATTAATTAGTTTTTCTACTTATGATGTTTTCATTCTTTTTCAAACAACACTTATCCGATAGTCTCCTTACAAATTTCCAAAATAAAACGAAAGTAGTAGGAATATTAAGCATTTTTAAGAAAAAAAATAACAGTTTCTCCATTTATAATATTTTCATTATCTTTCAAACAATACTTATTCAATAAACTCATTACAAATGATCAAATAAAACATAAACAGGAATAAGGAGAATCTTTGAAGTGCTTCTTAAAGACAGACGGTGAAGAAGTTTTAGACTTCAAAATTGACAATATATTAAATATAATGAATGACTTTAATAATTTAATCTCAACATACTTGAAGTTGGATATTAAGCGCAGTTAAGAAAAAATTAAACACTTTCTCTGTTTATCATGTTTTCATTCTTTTTCAAACAACACTTATCCAATAGTCATATTATAAATAACTAAAATATTGCATAGATGTTAAGAATTTCTTACTTTATATATATATATATATATATATATATATATATATATTAGAGTTGTCATGGGTTAAAACTCATGGATCAACTTGTCCCACCACGGATTCAGACTGGATTGAAATTTTTTACAAATTTTAGTATGAGTAATTTTTTAGCCGGCTCACCAAAAACCTAGTTCACCTAGATTGAACCTGTGGTGAGCTAGGTTCGCTCACAAACCCACAAACAAAGGATCACACAAGTGTTTTAATTATGTTGGATTTTGCATTTGGGTCAGGTTGGGTTGTTATTGATTTGTTTGTATTTGGAGTTTAACATCATTTTGGATTATATTGAAGTTTATTTAGATTTTAATCAAAAATTATAATTTAGTTTTTTTTTTTTTTAACTAAATGATCCAATGAGCCAACCCGTGGTGGACTAGATCATATTCAAATTTTTTTTGGCACAATAATAAGTGAGTCGGATTGATTAAGTTTATTTACTAAGTGACCAACCAGTGGTGGATCGTACCATGTGACCAATTTTGGTAGCTCTATAATATATATATATATATATATATATATATATATATATATATATATATATATATATATATATAGTTATGTATGTATGTATATTCTTATCATATATATGACAAGTCCAACACTAATATGGTGTGCAAGTTGTATGAATTGAAAAAAATCACCTAATCCATTTAATGTGAAAAAATTACAGATGTTGTGAAAATTTATGAATGATACGATGGATGTAATAAATAAATAAAAATATTTGAATGGTTTAACTACTCATTTAGTCCATTTATTTTGTATAAAAATGTTAAGTTGGTCATTCTGTTTTTTTTTGTCTCAATTTGAGCTTGATTTGTGAAAATTGATGTAATTTAGTCTTGATTTTTTTAAATTTACCAAGAATTTTTTCATCAAATTTGACACTAGAATTATGTGAATTACACAAACAAAACAAATCATTATTATTAAAAACTTCAATTTTGACGAAAAATCCGTAATCTGTCTAAAAAAATTTAACAGAAATGACCAAATTGCATCAATTTTTCACAAAGCAAAATCAAATTGCATCCATTTTTCACAAATAAGGACCAAATTACATTAATTTTCACAAAATCGAGATCAAATTGAGACTAAAAATATTGGAGAACCAACTTGACACATTTGGACGAAAATAGGAATCAAATGATTAATTAAACCTATTTTAATAGATAAAGTTGTTAAAATACAATTTTAGGTTAAAATTAATATAAAATGAATTTTAATTATAAGTATTACTATAATAAATTATTATTATTATTATTAGTGGCATTAATATTATTATTATTATTATAATTATCATTAATGTTATTATTATTATTATTAATTTTTTTCAATAGTTTTAATTTCACAATTAATATTATTACTATTGGAATTTAAGAAAAAGTGAAGGGTATTTAGGTAGCGAAAGTATTGAACCGTCTTTCTTTTCTCATCTCTTCATCTATGTAAGGATGGGAATATTCCATTCCCCCTCAAATTCATCCGCAAAAAATTCCTGGAAGCAAACGCGTTTCGCCCATCCTCATCCATTATCTCTAATCCTTTCTAACAGTAAATACTCATAAGCGAACATAACACTAGAGAATGATTTGTTTACATTTGGTAATGAAATAATTTGGCTTTCAACAAATTAATGTAGATTGCACACTATTCTTAAAGTATCAACAAGACAAAATAATCACATTAATTGTATATTTAGATGATATGATCACACTAAAAATAACTCATTAGAGACAATTGAGAACTAAATTTGAGATAGAAATTAAGAGAACTAAAAAATTGCTTAAGGGTTTATTACCAAATCAAAATGAGACATCATCCTTTTCTAAAAAAAAAATATACATATATCATATATTTCCCATAAAAGGTTGAACTACTAGATGGTAAGCTTACCGATGGTAAGCTTATATATACTCCAAATATTTAATAATTTTAATCAGGTGTCAACGTAAAAGGAAAATATTGCATGGTAGTTGACAAACTTATTTATTTATTTTATACATTATCCAACATAACTTATGTAGTAAAAATATACTAAATCAGATTATGTATAATTTGAGTACAAATCACATAAAAGTTATAACATAAATATTTTAATATTTGAAGTCTTCACCTAGAAAAGGCTTGATGTTAACAAAAATCACCACCTGCATATATGGTTATACGAATATCGAAATACTATTGACAAAAGCCCAACCTTGGGTTATTTCACTTCGTTGGAAATAATTTAGCCACATTAAAAAAAACAGTATTGTCATTCATTACAAAAATCGTGTATTACTGACGAACACCATTCATCGATAATAGAAACAATTTGTTAATAATTCAAGTTTATTAACAAATTATCGAAGACCAAAAACTTGTTGGTTAAATGACAGTCAATAAATTTTATCGACGAATCATGAAATCTGTCAGCTATTACCGACAATCTCAAATTCGTCGATAAATATTTATCAGTAATTACCAACGAATTCCAACCATTGATAAATATCGCAATTGCGTCTTCTTCTTCTTTCTCATCTCTCTATTCTTTTTCCTTTTTTTCTTCTTCTTCGTCATCCTCCTCCTCCTCCTCCTTCTCTTTCAACTTTGGTCGTGATAAGTTGCCTCTTCCTCCTCCTTCACTTCCTAATTCTCCTTCTTCTCCTTCTCTATTTCTTTTATTTTTTTCATTCTCACTCATTTTCTATTAATATACATATTAATTTCATTAGACTTGGCAAAAAATATATCTTTCAAACAATTCATCGATAATAGGAATCACAACTTACTAACAAAATTTATTGACGAAATGGATCGTCGAATACATTTCCAATGAAAATATTCATTGGTGATACAAATTCTAATTTACTGACGAGTCTTATCGATAGATTAATTATGTAAAAAAATATTTGTTGATAATTTAAATTTTAAAATTCATGTATGTACCAATGATTTTATTTCTATCGACAGTGGCGGATCTTGATCAAAATTTATGGGGGAGCCAAAATAATATACTTAAAATTTATATATTTAATATTACTGCTACTAATTCAATAAAATGAATATATAATTTAGTATAACTATAACT
>Ga0209589_1009723_pt1 | contig 14361 bp, 9 predicted proteins | sample CowpeawhiteBW_FD_187525 | JGI IMG/M metagenome (GOLD analysis project Ga0209589, IMG submission 187525) | Root nodule microbial communities of legume samples collected from California USA - Cow pea white BW (SPAdes) (version 2) | ecosystem: Host-associated > Plants > Roots > Nodule | place: USA... | reverse complement strand
GGAATCAACCCTAAAAGCTTAGCCCTCCATGGCTTTGATGGAATACATGATGATATGAAGGAAAGAAAATAAAAGAAAGAATGAGAGATGTGGTGGAGACGGTATCTGCCAAAACCAGAGAGTTCTCAGTGTCTAAGTTGTCGTAAGTTCCCCTGTTTCTGCTCCCTTAAGTCTCTTTATATAGGCTTCAACTGGACTTTGGGCTTTATCTGTCAGTTGCTAAAATCTTTTATTTTTATTTAATTAATTAGCAACTCAATTCCTGTCCAATTTCCAATTCTGCCCCTCTTATTTAACCATTTTTGCAGTTTTGACCAGAGTTGACTGCTTGCTGACTTTGATCAGTTGACCAATGTTGACCAGTTGACCAGTTTGACTGTCCTATCAGATGTTGACACATGGCAGTGCAGACTCTCTCTCTAGAATTAGGGTTTCACTCTCACACTCTTCTCCCTCCCTTGGCTATGCGTGACGACGCGACTGACGGCGCGACTTCTTCTCCGGCGATGCTCACAGCATGGTGGTTCATGGTGGCTTTGCTCCAGCAGCGTTTTCCGGCGTGGCCGTGACTAGTTCTGAAGATTGCAGGAATGGCGTGAAGCTGCTGCCATGGTGGTTGTGCGCGTTGCACGGTTGGTTCCAACGAGGGTGTGCGCGTTGCGCGGTGGCTGCCAGCGAGGGTGGCAATGGCGCGAACGGATTCTGGTGTTGTCGTTGATGTTTGCAGATGCAGATATGCAATGGAGGTGGTGCTGTTCTGGTGTTCGCGGAGGCTGCAATGGTGGTTGCGAATCTGGTTCGTCAATGGAAGATGGTCACGCCGCCGCTGTTACAGGTGCGTGATGAAGTGGCGCGCTCGTTGCTGTTGCGTGGCAGTGTTCGCTGCTGTTGCGGACAAAGTTGTTGGATCTGTTACAGGTTGGTTGTTGTGTGGTCTCCGGCGCGGTGGTTGATGGTGGCGAGGCGGTGGATGTGCGCTGTAGGTTGGTGACGGCGTAGTGCAGGGATGGTGGTGATGCTTGGAACAAGATGGAGGTTGAAGATGGTGTAACTGCGGTGGCCGGCGAGATTGGCGGTGGCGACTGCCGTGGAGGTGGAAGGAGAGAAGAAAATTAGGGTTAGGGTTTCATGAGTGAGATGAAGGAGATGATGATGTGGCAAGATCTGAGCGGTCAATTTGGTGAGTGGAGGATTACGACACGTGGCATGATCTGGTTGAGTGGAGTTTAAGTGGTAGGAGGGGTGCAACTTAGTGAAAACTGGGGGTGCAGAACATGTTTTTGGTGGTCCACTTTAGAAGGAGTGTGCAATTAAAATCTGGGGGTGCATTTAGCTCCTGATTTATTTTTTTCCAGAATTTCCTGATTTTGGATTTATTTTGTAACTTTGAATATTTCAAATCCACACTATCAATGACCAAAAATAAATTTCAACTGCATTAACAAACGTTAGAATATCCAATAATATTTTATGCAACTAAAATCAATTTTTACGCCACTTTTACTAAACTTTCTCAATAAATCCAATAATCACAAATCTTAATTAAATCAATCTTTAAGCACAGAAAATTCAATTAAATCCTCAAATTTAAATATTAAATGAGGGCAAAAATTTGAACTCATCAGCATGCCAAGTTTTGGTGCAGGCTTTTGTTTTCGTGTTTTGTTATTTCGTTGTAGCACTTTGTTAAGGGTAGCATTTGTGCTTTTAATGACCCATCAGTGAACGCTAAGAACTGAAGGATAGGCTATTGTGAGGTTTTTCGTCATACCTAGAGAATCAAGGATGATTCTTTCGCCTGTGTGAGGCAGTGCAAGGGATCCTCTTCGCTTGTGCAAGGTAGTGGAAAATGATGAGTTTGAATGTTGTACTTTCTCGTTGAGCTAGACAGTGGAAAGAGAAAAGATGTTTTGCCCTGAGTTTCGACTCGTTACTGAATATAGTGTTTGGTGTGTGATTCATCGAAGTTGTTACTCGTAAGTCCTTGGGGAGCAAGGGAGGTAGGTCTGGTGCTGCGAAGGCAGGACAACTCGAACCATCATGTTCTAAGGAACTAGGTCATGTGGTAGGGAGCCTATGAAAGGAAAACAAGAGCGTGGTTGTGATTATCATGCTAGAGTATTTTACTTGGTTGGATGTCATCTTTAATATTACTTGTAATGTCTTGTTTGGCTAAATTTCTTTTTTTATATCATTTTCTATGCTTAGCTTACCTTTGTTTGTTTTGTGTGTTTGTTGTATGTGCGATGATCATATGACGTGTGTAAATCCGGGAGTTGGTGATAATGCAAATGTTTCTGGCGTAGAATAGATTGACAAAAGTGTGGGATGAACTCGAGATTTTATTCTATTGAATTAGGTTTTAAAATGTTAAAGACAATATAACTTCTTTTATCTATTGTTGTTAGATGAAAATTTTAGATAATTGATGTTTTGAACTATGCATTTAAAATTAAATTATAAAGTTTTTCTGAAGTACGTTTTCGACAATAATCGTTTTACGCTAAATGTGCATGATTTGTATCTTTTTGTGACATCCTAAATTAGGGTGTTATAGTAGGCAATTTTAGGTTGTAGGCATTTTTGCTTGCTCTTTACAGAATATTTATCTGCTCCACGATAGACACCAATTGTTCTTACAAGGACGATTTATACTCTACAAAGTCTCCAAAAGGGGCTTCTAGTGTCCACGATCTTCACTTCAGGAATATCTCGTCTTCAGCTATCGAACCAAAGGGGTGGAGGGCGTGCCTGCAAAAGACACTATGATGAAAAAGTATAAAATGTTAGTATAACTCAATTACTTTAAATGTACTTAATTTTAATTTATATATTTAGTACCATAGTATTAAATTTGTTTTATGTGTTGGAACCTTTATTTGGTTTAATTGTATTTATAGAGCTTTTATCTTGGTCCAATAACATTTTGAAAGGTAGATCAAATGTCACATGACTACTTCATTAAAGGTTTGCTCGTTATTGGAAGATCTAGTATTTCATCGAATAAAGTAAGTATTTTTCCTATATAAAATTTGTTGTCATTAATATCTTTATCATTATATCTTTACATTTTAAAATATTAATTGTTTCTTATATTTATTTGCCAAATCAAAATGTTCGAAGATACTACATTTTATTATTGCATTTAAAATACGTATTTAATTTAAATGTTTTGAGGTGGAAATAGGTCTCTTGTATAAATTGTTTGTATTCATTTTTAGATATTAATTGTGTATTTTTGTCATTTTAAATGTAATGCATAATTTATATTTTAATTTTTATATATGATGTTTATTTATTTTAACATTTTAGAATTTGTCTATTTTTATGATGCGAAAGTAATGTGACAATTTCACATCAATTCAATTTCCAATAAGAATGAAAAAAATTTATTATAAAAATAATTAATAATGATCATAAAAAATTGACATTGTCACTCTTGCAAAGAATTAATAGTGATAATTATTTTTGTCACAAAAGAAAACCAATAAGATTTTAAAATATTGTCACAAATACAACACCGATTAAAGTACCAATTCTGACAACTAATATGCCACTATTATCTTATGTATTTGTGACAGTTTATTATATTGTTACTATTACATACAATTAAAAGTGAAAATTATTTTTGTCACAATAGAACCTTAGAACTGGAAAAATATACAACCTTAGCTTGAAGCGTAACCACACTATTTTGAACTCTACTTTTGTAATCTTCCATCTTTGAATATCGACTTTTACTGGTGTTCGGTCCACGAGTTAGTCTTAAGAGTTTCAAAAACATTTGGAATTGCGTAAACCTTTTTTCTTAAACCATAATAAGAAAGTTTTGTTGTGTTCATTAAGTGTCCATTTTTCATTCATCCGTAGGTGTGCAGACTTTATTTTATCAATGTGTTGCGAAATGTAAGGAATCACTTCTATAGTGTTGTTTAAGATGTACAAATGGGCTTGATCAACTTCTTTTCTACTAACACTTTCAATCTTCGCTCCTTAAACATTCTTACATTCATATTTACCTTCATGTCTACTCTTAGGAACTCTAACTGGTTCACAACTTGGCATATAACTTGAGCAAAATACAATGGCTTCTTTTGCAAAGTATCGCTCTATAATTGAAGCTTCCGGTTGATAATGATTCTTGACATATCCCTTTTAGATCTTCATGTATCTCTCAACTAGGTACATACATCTCAAGAAAATCAGCCCACATAATTGAATTTCCTTCACTAGATGAAATATCAAATCAACCATGATATCGAAAAATGAGTGTGGAAAACACATTTCCAACTAACACAATAGTCTAATAGCCTCATTTTCCAAATCATCTAACACTCGAGGGTCAATAAATTTCTTGCATATAGGATTAAAGAACATACTCAAACATGATAGAATAATTCTAACAAAAACAAGTAAAAGATGGCTCAAATAGCTACCAGTAAAAGTTTTTGCATCAACATATGACAATCGTGGGAATTTAAACCAACTAACTTTAGAACAGAAACAAGGCTACTAATATTTGAAGAGTAACATTGGGAAACCTTCACACTTCTTAAACATTGACAAAAAATTTGCTTTTCTTTTTTAGAAAGACTCTGACAGGTTGAGGACAAGTATGTGCATTTTATATTAATCACTATTGTATGATGATAAAAACATCCTTAACATATGAAGAATAAACTATATATTCAAATCTTAAATAAAAAAAAAATTCTTTTTCTATAGATACATTCCATAAATTTTTTATTAAAAATACTATGATATGACGTGTTTTAATAAATAATTATTTTTGACATATATACTATATCACTTTTAATAAAATTGTTGTGATAAATTAAAAACTTGTCACAAATAATAAATAATATATAAGTAGTGACAAATTTTATATTTATCATTATTGCAATTGTATGATAACAAAAATATCCTTAATATATGAAAGATAAATCATACATTTAAATCTAAAACAAGAAAAATTATATATTATTTTTCTACATACAAATGTGTATGAGTTTTTTATTAAATGTGTAAAATAAATTTTGTAACTAGTTATTATTGACAAAAATAATTTAGCATGTAATAATCAATAGTTTGTTATTAATAATAAATCATTATTAATTATAAATATTTAATAAATTTTATATTAATTATATATTATTATCATAACAAAAATAGTTTTATTATATAATGGTTTTGAATAATTATTTATAACATGTATTTTTAATTTTTTAACGTAACTATTGTGACAATTTTTTAGTTTTGTCATTAGTATACTTAGTATTTGTAATAAATTAAAAACTAGTCACAATTAATATATAAATTGTGATAAAGTTTATATTCACAATTAATATATAAATTGTGACAAAGTTTATATTTGTTACTAAATTTTTGTCACAAAAGTTTATACTTGTTGTAGTTACTTCAGAATAATACAAGAAATATGGGAAGTTGACTATGTAAGTTTTAGAGTACTGTTAGCTTTCAAGTGTAAATGGGTTGATAGCAATTCGAGTATGGGACGAATGACCTTGGCTTCACTTTGGTTGATCTTAACAAAATGAGTTATATAGAAGAACCATTTAGTATGGCTAGTCAAGCTACACAAATATTTTATGTCATTGATCCATCCAATTAGAAATGGTCAGTTGCATTAGAAGGAAGAAGCATGCACAAAAATCATGATGAAGACTGTCTAGATATACTTGAGACAACGCCTTTCTCATCAAGAACCATTCATGACAAGGTTGATGACATAGCCAATGACATTCATGCTATTCGAAGTGATCACAATGAAGGCATATGCGAGAAAAGAATACGTTAATAGGTGTTTATTTATTAATATTGTTACATTTACAATTTTTTATTTATCATATTCTAACCTTATATATGTAATTGATTATATTTTCCTTATTAACATTTACTAACGATGTGTTTTCAAGTATGATGAGCTCTAGATTAGAAAATAGTGGACCTGGTAGATTTGTGATGTGGTTGTCGAATGTCACAAACTAACAGATTGTCTCGGAGAGGTTGTTGGTCAAGATTGATTCTAGATTTGGTGAATGGGTCAAAAAGTACCGTAGCTATATAAGATTGTTGGCCAAAACACATATCTCTACTTTTAAGAGCAAAAATTTTGACATTCCAAACACTCAGTGAATTAGGAAGAATGTGTTATCTCACATAGCCGCTAGAGGAAGGGACTTCAAGGCAAGACTCACACGTTTATATGTGTTTGAAGACATGCAACATGACACGCCTTCTAATAGGTACAAAATAAGTGAGGAGGAGTGGATGCAATTTCATGCATCTAGAGAGTTTAGGGACTTGCAGGTTTGTTTCTGAAATTTTTTTATAGTGACACTAGTTTTCCATCTGTGATTTACAATTATTAGATTTTGTTATGTGTTACAGGAAAAATGGACATCAACCTAGCAAAGACAAAGGCTTAATGATGCACCGCACGTACTATCTCGAGGTGGCTATGCATTATTGGAGAAACGAATGAGAAAGTCTCGTGCAAAGTGTAACGTCCTAGTCGGAAATTACTTATTTAAAATTAAAATGAGACAAATATTAATAAACATCATTTATTAATAAAATACTTTCTCAAAACACGGGAAAATTTAAGTCTTTATTTCAAAGCGCCAAATCCAAAATCCATAAAGGTGTTTATCGATTACAGAAATAAACTGTTTATAAGACTGATTAAAAAAATTACGCATAAAATCGTAAAACATCTTTATGTAAAAAATCCCATGTTGGCCCCACTCCGACTCTAAGCATCCATCCTGCTCACCTGCATCACATCTACTCCCATGTAACGAGTTACATGATCATCGGCAAACACACACAAATAGAGAGAGCTCAAATAAAAGAAATACAATATAAAATAATGTATTGATTTTAAACCCATTACTCTAATGTAAAACCCAATTATCAACCTAACATTCACATCCTCCTCTGGACGCCTCTTAATTCTACACCCTTTGATGATTAAATTGATCGATCCTTGTTGCCACGAGTGTTTACTCCCCCCTCTGACTAGAGGTCACTACCTATAGTCCACACACGAGAATAAAGTTGTTACGACCATGATCCACAACACCCAGTGGAGTTCCCCAATACGAACCACAGTCTGTATTTGTCCCAAGACTACCAAATCTGTCGGCTAACACCGAGGAGGGCAATCTTCCGAAACCCGTCTGTACGAGCCACGATGTCGCACACTCCACTAGACCTCTAAAACTACCAGGCTACAACCTCGAGTGGCCACTTGTTACCCCAATGCAAGTTGCACTCGTAACTGGGCCCCCAGCAAGGCATCGCATGAATACCTCAATCCAAAGCCGTGTAGAATCCTCATCGCAATCCAACTCTACTCCCAAACCGCCTAGTGCATCACTCGCGTCGCTAGGCGGAAATTGGTTCCAGGCCGCTTGGTGGTCTCCTTGCGTCGCCAAGCAATAAGCTCCTCCTAATGCCTCTATCAAACAACCTCTGCCTAGCGAAGCCTCCCCTACTGCTAGGCATCACGCAAGTCCAGTGGCCACTACCACTGTTTTGGGTCTCTATCGCCTGGCGACTCGTCCCACGTCGCCAGGCGCCATACCATTAGCTCAAGTGCTACTAGTTTTTGCATTTTGGAGAGGTTCTATTTGAACCCCAATCATACAACACACAATTCATAACACTCAAAAGTTATCCAGTCATAACCCTATGACCAAATCATATATCACACATCCATATTTCCAACATTTCAGTATTTGACACATATTTCTAACATTCATAACAACACTTAATCACAGTAGATAACAAGCCATAAACCACATCATAGTTAGCAAAAAACATGGCTTTTACATGCATACCATCCTAACTTACATCTCTTCACACCTATAATTAATTATATTGCATTCCAATGTTTCCTTTCCACACCTTATACTCAATTACAAAATATCATGCACCAAAATTTCAGATAATTACCCCCAGAAACCCAACACGAGGCAAAATCAACGTGTCTGCCTGCACCTGAAGTATCGCCTGGCGGCAATTCATGTACCGCCAATGCATAGAAATCCTGGGTTCTACCCCAGATTTTTCCTACACTAGTACGAATCCCAAGACCCTAGTTATCAATTCAGGCATGCATTTTGTCATATTTTTCATGTTCTATCAAACTTACACATCTCATGCTTGTTCGAATATTTTATAACTTTCATGAAAAACATCACAACAATCATATCTAGGGCATATTCTCTAAATCTCAATCCCCACATGAACTCTAATTTCCCAATCATACCATAATTCGTACAATTATCACCAATTCATACAATAGCTGACGTGTAAACACAAAAAAATGGTTATTATTTAATATAAAGACTCCAACCACGCATTACCAACATCACATAATTCGAGAAAACAAAGCAATTAGGCAAGCCAGTTTGCGTCGCCTGGCGGACAACACATAGTCGTTAGACAGTTTATAGAGGAAACCCAGAAACTGGGTTCTAGAGCATGCGTTGCCTGGCGGGCAGCATCCTACCCCCAGGCAGTTTCTGGAAATTTCCCAAAACATGAACATTTTACGTAGAAATTGACGAAATTCAAGGACCCCAAGCATACATACATCACAAAATTATTTATCAAAAATAAAGAACGCAAGATGCAGCTCCCATAACCTGGATTCATTGCTTATCTTAATGGTTCTTTAAAGCTTCTTCCTTGATCACCAATAGCCTCCTTAGCTCTTCCTCAAATCCATCCTTCTTCACACTTAATAGGTGTAAGACCCAGGAAAATTAAATAGTTAATTAAATAATTATTTAATAAATGCAGGTAATGGAAGCCTTTAAAGCATTTAATGCAGAGGGATATGACATGGAAAAGTACTAGCTCAAGTGGTTGAGAGTACTTAATTGTGTGAAAGGACTTGGGTTCAAGTCCTATGTATGTCATATGTGTGTTATTTGATTGATTATTAATTTTATTAAATTGCATGGTTAAGTTGGGTACTAACATAGTTATATAATTAGAGGATTTAACACAAACATGCCTTGGTTGAATTGGTTGTGTCCTAACTTTGGACTTTGGAAATTCAAGGGTGTGTGTTCAAATCCCATTCATAACGAAATTGCTCTCTTTATTTTTGCTAATGAAATGATGGTCTGAATGTGAAAGAGTGGGAAAACTCTAGAGGCAATGGGCAGCTAAGGCAGTTGGGAAAACAACCCATAATGGGCCCTAAAATGGATTTAGAGACACTTAAAAGAATCAGAATTTCGTTTTTACTAATTACCATAATTGAATGACCATATAAAAGGGCAAAATCAAGCAATTGGGAGGGGTTTGGGAGTGAAGAGTGCAAAAAGGGAATCAAGAGGACTGGAATTAGAGGGCACCGAGAGAAGTTAATTTTGGGCAAGAAGAACCATCATCCTTTCTTGTTTAAAGCCTGGGAAACTAGGTTAGGGGAGTTCTCTTGCTTGTTTTTATGATTGTGAATTTCGTATACTTGAGATGCATGTATAAACTGTGTTTGATCATGAATTTTCGTGCTTCTCCTGGTATGAATCAGTGGTCAAATTGTTGCTAAGTGGTTGGGGTCAATTTGTTATGCACTGTATGGGAATTTTGGGGTAATTGTTGTAGTGTTGGTGTTAAGGGTCTGTTTTTGCAATTGGAGTGAGTAATTGATGTTCAAATGATGCATAAAATGTTGAATCCTGTGGTGTATTGCTGGACATATTTGAATGGGGCTTTGGGTATTTGGGTAAAGGTTTCTACGTGTATGACAGGGAGAGTATTCGCTATTCTCGCTCGAGCTAAACAGGCTCGCCTAGGCGAGAATAGTAGAAACGAAATTCTGGTGTTATGTCTGCATATCTTGCTCAGGCGAGAGCTGCTTGCCTAGGCGAGGATTCGTGAAAACGTGTGGTTATGCTCGAGGATCCCGCTCAGGCGAGGAGCCCAGGTTTTGAGCGACAGAGTACCTCGCTCAGGCGAGAGGTACTCTCCTAAGCGAGAAATCGAGGTTGATGCATGTGTGTTCTAATGTCTCGCCGCCTAGGCGAGTGTGGTTGTGTTGAGCGAAGGGGGATCTCGCCTAGGCGAGATGAGCGAAGGGGGATCTCGCCCAGGCGAGATGAGCTCGCCTACGCGAGTCTTCGCACGTGAATCCTGGCAGCACGCTCGCTCAGGCGAGGAAGCTTAGCTTAAGCGAGACAGGCCTGATCGCCTAAGCTAAGGCTTCTAGCCTAGGCGAGTTTAGTGCAGTTTGTGGTTAATGATTGTACTCTTTGATGAAACGTGGATCAGGAGATGCTGTGCCATGATCGGGTAGGTTCATGGATGGTGGATAACATGTCATGGTATGAGCGAAGAGGTTCATACTCGATTACTCTCCTATGGGGATATGAGCGAGGTAGGTTCGTATGTTCCGTGCTCACAGTTGAGAGATGCTGCGTGCGGGGAGGTACGTAGCTTGAGGATCACATGTGTTAGACTACGGGCGGGTAGGTCCGTAGAGTAGGACTACGAGAGGGGAGGTTCGTAGAGGCAGGACCACGAGCAGGCAGGTTCGTGTGAGCATCATGAAATCCTGAGTCCATGGCTAACCTGGTTGTGTGTTAGAGGTTGAAAAGCCTTGGGGTGTGTTGAGAATGTCACCAAGGTCTAACTATGATAATAAGATTGGGTGTTTTATATTATGTAATTTATGTGATTTCTTATATTGTTGAACTCACCCTTTCTGGTTGTGTTTGGCGATGATCGTGTAACTCGTTACACGGGAGCAGATCATGCTGATGGTGCTCGGACTGCGGAATGAGGGCTAGCAGGGCTAGAGCTAGGGATTTTTACTATTGATTTTATGGTTTTATGGAAACTTGTAATAACTTTTGATTTAATATCCTTTGAGTATTGTCTTATTGATTATTGAATTTTGTTTTCCCGCGTTTGGGATAATAAATGTTGCGACGTTTAAACTTCTTTTATATTGTTACCTTTTAATTAAAGTAATTTTTTTAGGATGTTACAATAGGCACAATGATTGCTTTGTAAACCTCTCCTCACAACACTCAACATTTGTAGACTCTAAAAACTCTTATTCTCACGCTTAATTAGCCAATTAATTATCTCTCACTTTTAATTGTCCTTCAAGAATCATTATTAGTGGTTTTTCCAGCCCTCTTGGTTGCTCTCCTATGACTACTAGGGTTTCTGGCTCTTCACATTCGTGCAAAAGAAATTTTAGCAAAAAGAAAGCTTAATTCATGTCTATCAAGAATCAAACACACAACCATGCCAATGTCAAGTCAATGCACAACCATTCCACCAATTCATGTTTCGCTATAATTCCTATAACTTTAGGATTATAATATCACTCCCCATGATCAAGCATATTATTATTAAAACCAAGTACTCTCAATTCATGTTTCAAACTCAAGTCCTTTCAATCATAACCAAGTACTCTCAACCACTTGAGCAAGTACTTTTCCACATCATGAAAGTTAGCATTTAATGCCATAAAGGCTCCCACTACTTGAATTTATTAAATACTTATTTATTTAATTATTTAAATTCCCCGGTCTTACACAAAGTCATTAGGACTTGAGCCACCTGACCAAGTACTTGCAATTTCTAGGTGCGAGATGTGGAAAGCTGCTTAGACTAAGTCTGACTAGAATTTAACATCACAATCAACTCAAATCATATATGGAAAAATAGTAAGTACAAACCCTAAACCAAAACCATAATTCATATTAATTGTTTTATGATTAAACTTGATTATGTGATGTAGAATGAGTTAGTTGAGCAAGAGACTTAGGGTTCGTTTGTTGGCTATGGTCGGGACGATATACTCACAACAACGATTGAAAAGCCAGTGCACCCATGTTGTGTGCGTGGTGTTGGAGGTGCAATTGGTCTTCGAAACAACTTTGGTCCTCCACAAAGAAGTAACGAATCCTTGAGTCAAGAAGCCTTGAGGAAGATGGAACTCTAAAGGGAGGAAAGAATCATCCAATGCATGTTAGTTATGGAGCAACGCTTCATGGAACACCTTCAACAACAACAACAAATACAAAGAGCACTTGAAGAAAAGCTTCAGTTAATGCAACAATAGGATGTAAAGTTACCCACTAAAGCTCCAATAGGACATCGTGTGAGCACAAAAGGGTAATGCTCCGTTGCAGATCATACTGACTACACAAGTCAGTATAAGCTATTGGTTGATGGAGATCCCACGTGTGTAGTGGCTATAGGACGATAACTTAAAGGCTGGGAAACTATCCATGGTGTTCTTTTACTGCTCTAGTACGCGCGTGTGACCATTGATGAAGCTTGAGATCCCCATGCTCAAGTACCTATGCCAAATTTTGAAATCTAATTTGTGGGGAAGGTCTTAGGCACATTTATAGCTTGGCTTAAAGCACTGATAATGTTATACTCTAGCCCACCAAAGGTATTATGACATCATATTCTTAGTATTTTAATCTTACAATTTATAAATAATTGATCCATACCTTTAAAACTCTTTATTTCAGTCCTCTTGTCCTAAAAAGCAAGTCATGCGTCAACATGTTATATGTGAAAATGATGTAATGGCAGAAGCAAAAGATGTGACGACTTGGGCCTAAGCCCATCAAACCCAACTCAAGGCCCAAGCCCAAGTGGCCCAATCACTAGAGGAATGCTTAAGAGAGTTCAAGAAGCGGGTGAATCTCAAAATCTCTTGGAGTCCAAATCCATTCAATTGTTATTCAAATGGGCTAAAGAAGACATCAAGATTTAGATAGCATAATTTTTATTAGTTTGTATTTTGGCCAATGTAATTGGGCCATCTTTTAAATAATGTGTGCATTATCATAAACATGGATCAAAATTCACCAAGACTAAGTTTTAATGGGCTCACGACCTTCTTGAATTTAGCCTTGGCCAAATGACTTAAACACATTTAGAACATGCTACAATGTGTAAAGTGAGACTTGCCACATGTCCTTTGATCCACCAATTAAGGAGATCTAGATCTAGATATAGAATAATTGTGCACATGGTTAATTAGTTTGGTTGGCCGAAATACTTGGCTATATATTCAAGCCTCCACACTCTTTGTAAGGTTACTCTTGAATTGTTATTGCAAATACATGTCGAGATCGTTCCATGACTTGCATTTTGAGAGTTCAAATTGCTAGAGCATTCTCCTAGATTTCTCCTCTAGCCTTCCTCCCTAAGTTGGCCTAACCTCTTAGGAACCTTCACCAAATCACTTGCCATTACACTTCTAACTTTCAGTGCATCATCCTTTTTGCTACAACCATCAAATTCCTCCATGGAGCTTCATTAAGAAGATCCTTTAGGAAAGTTGCTAACAAAATTATACAAGTTGAAGAGAGGACTGGTAGTGTAGAGTGGAAGTTAAGAGTATTTGGCCTCTACTATCATGTCCCATTGTACATTAATATAAATGATGCACTAGAGATCATTGTGGGAGACAAGATGTTGAATACTTCAATCATACAATTATGGTACAAGTAAGATTTTCTTTGTATTCCATATTTAAAACTAGGAATTGGTACTTCTTAATTTATACCCAACTGCCTTATTATTGGTACATGGACAAAGTCATTATGGACCAAGGTCAAGATTTCATGTATGGATTTATTGAACCTCAAACCATTCAAGCTTATGGAAGCACACTTGAGCACATGAAAACTTATTTGCAAACATGGATGGCTGAGTCAAAAAGAGAGTTCTATATTGCGTCCTGCATTGATGGGTATGTGTTACTGAAGGTAATATTTTATGAAGTATTTTTAATTATTCGACTAACTACTAGTGATTGATGGTGTGGACCATTGTCAACTATTGATCATCATTCCAACACTATGCATGGTTGTATGGTTTTGTTCATTGCATTAGAAGATTAAACCTAATTTTAAAAACATGTTACGAGAGTAAGTGTTACTTTCTTTTATATCATCTACTTATTTATATTAAAACTAACCTATATTTTATTTTCCAAAATTTCATTAGAGTTATAGGTAAGCATAGAGCACAAAAAATTCAAGTATTATATCCAAAGGTTGAAATTCATTCATGTTAAAGTTATTAATTTTTGCATATCAAAGTTATTGATTTTCGCGTGTAAATTTATGACCTTGATATGTGATTATTTTCTTTGTCATGTTTAATCTAACAAGCAAGAAGATTCATGGGAATGTGGCTATTACGTAATGTCTTGGATAAAAACCATCATTTGAGCCGAATTAGAGATGATTGGATAGAAGTAATAATATATATATATATATATATATATATATATATATATATATATATATATATATATATGTGTGTATGTGTTTGTGT
>Ga0209589_1009719_pt1 | contig 14365 bp, 12 predicted proteins | sample CowpeawhiteBW_FD_187525 | JGI IMG/M metagenome (GOLD analysis project Ga0209589, IMG submission 187525) | Root nodule microbial communities of legume samples collected from California USA - Cow pea white BW (SPAdes) (version 2) | ecosystem: Host-associated > Plants > Roots > Nodule | place: USA... | reverse complement strand
AAAGCCCTCCAAACAAGGAACCAAGTTAATTAGATAGTAACATTAGTGAAAAGCCCTCTAGACGAGGAACTAAATTACTTAAAGGTTAAAATCCTATTTTGGTCCTTTATTTTTCTTGAAAAATTTAGTTAGATCTCTTATTTTTATTTGATTGAATTTAGTCCTCTAATTTTTTTAAATGATTCAATTAGGTCGTTTTCATTAGATTGACGCTAAAATTTCTTTATAATTTATACATCAAATCATTTCACCTATAAAATAGAATTAATTTGAATATTCAGACTTTTTAGGTGAAGTGGTTTCATATATTAATTTTCATGAAAATCTAACATTTATCAACGAAAATGACTAAATTAAACATTTTATAAAATTAGAGGACTAAATTAAACCAAATAAAAAATATGGGATGTAATTGAAATTTTTACAAAAACTAGAGGATTAAAAGACTATTTTAACCTTACTTAAACTAGTCACATTAAAACCCTCCAAGAAAGACACCAAGTCACTTAAACTAGTAACATTAAAAGCCCTCAAGGTAAGACACTAAGTTACTTGAACTAGTAACATCAAATTAAAAGCCCTTCAGACGAGGCACCAAGTTATTTAAACTAGTAAAATCAAAAGCCCTCAAGCGACGCACCAAGTTACTTAAACTAATAACACTAAAAGCCCTCTAGGCGAGGCACCAAGTTACTTAAACTAGTAACGTTAAAGTAAAAGCCCTTCTAGTGAGAGACAAAGTTACTTGAACAACGTAAGCCCATAAAGGTGACCCCCTGAGTTACCTATATGGTAACACACGTGAAGCATGCTCAAGCGGCACCTTGGCCTACCTAGGCGATAGCATCAAATTAAGCCCGTGGAGTCATCACTTGAGCCTGCCTTAGTCGACAACACCCACAAAGTTTGCTCAAATAAGCAGCATCAGATCCTGCCTATGTCAATAATTCAAAGAGCTCAAGATATCATCCATCGTCAAAGATGACCACCCATAATCCTTCCAAATGGCCATTCCATCGGCGAAGTCAAAGCCACATATGGTTCAGCCAAACAGCCAATCCACCTGCAAGGTCAAAGACGACCACACATAGTCCGGCCAAACAGCTAATCCACATGTAAACATAAAGTCGATTACAACTCAGCTAAAGTGCCAATTACAATCGCAACAAGCATTCCAGTTACATTAATCAAACTTTTGAGCTTGGGGGGTTATTGTACATACCCAACTCAACAAATATGCTAAGTGATGCAGCCCAACAAGGCCCATTCAGCTTTATTGACCCAAAGTGGTTGAAAGATATTCTGATATATATTTGTTGGTGCAAATATTTATATATTAACAATAAATGTGATTAAATCTAGGTAGTTTTATTATGTCATGATATTCCTTAATACCGTGTATTTACATAATATTTGGTATATCATGTAATGTATCATATTATTGTTATTATTCCGCTAATTTAACATATTCAAACGGTAATTTTTTATATTTGTTTATATTATTTGATATTATTTTGATATTCTCTATTTTTATCACACAAATCTTAAGGGTCTAGAAACCTTGTAAATACACCTAGTATTTCACCAAGAAATACACACATTATGATAATCCTTACTTTATTCTCATAGATCCTAAAGCTCTCTTACTGATTTGAGCGTCAAAGAGTCTTTTGTAGGTGGATCTTGTCATGTGTTCCAGTGCTCAGGAGCACTCATTAAGAGTCATCAAGTTACTCAGATCTTGCCACCTTTACAAAGGTTCACACTCTGGATCCCGATAAGAACAATATTTATCTATTTTTGTACTTTTTTTTCAACTATTTCCTTTCATTTTGTTATCAATTTTATTGTTGCAACTCGGGTATTAATAATACATCTTTTTAAGAAAACGTTATCATCAAATTCCATAAAAGAAGATAACTAGAAAAGAAAAATAAAAGGAAGTAATATTTAAAATCAGAGGAAGGTATTATGCCTTTATAATATGCATCACAAAATAGAATACAGTGGATGCTTAAAATTAGAATAAGCTTTAAAATATTTAATTATTTTATACTTTTTAAATGCATAACAAACCAATGAATCATACGTGTTGATAACATAACTAATTAAATTGCAACAATTTATTTGTGCCATTATTTTAATTCTTGCAAATAACATTTCTTATAATTGAATGAAATCTTAATATTAAGAATTATACTCGCAAGATATAAAAATTACTTTTAAATAGATTTTTTTTCTCATTATAAACTTTCTAAATATATTGATGGTAAAGATGTAGAGACTTCACCTAATAAACTAGGCTATCTTTAAATTTTTAAATAAGCTATGTTAGGCATTATTGTCGTAACATGAACTTTTTATTAAAAAAAGTAAAATAAAAGATAGAAAAACAAGAGACTATATTATATTCGTGATAAAAATACATCGCACTTATAGGCAAAAATATCTATTATAAAAAAGAAAAACTAAGTAAATACCTAGATGATAAAAGTAAATTGATGCAACAAAAGGAAACTAAAGCTCAATAATAAAAATCCTCAACATATTAAGAGTAAAAGGCATTTAAAACTATGCAAAAGGCATTTAAAACTCATTAGTGCCTTTTAGAAATTCATGCTTAGAAAGATTTAGTATTAACTTTCTTTGGTCTATCCCGACTAGGTTTCCTTGTAGTTTGAACCATCCTCCTTCTCAAAATTATAATATTTGCTTTCATCAAGCATATTAGCCCATTTAGAGGATATTTTCAATTCCTCCATAAAAAACAAGCTTTCTTAGATGTCAAAATATTAGAAACTACCTCAGAACTATAATGAGGTGATTCTAAATGTTGTAAACCTTGCAAACTATCGATAATGGGAGTGACATCCTCCAAAGAGGGCATATCAGCCAAGGAATTATAATTCACTAAACACACAACCACTAATAGAAACATCTAAATTCTTAATAATATAATATCGATGCACAATACAAACATTATCATTCCTCACAAGATCCACTATAGGTTCCACCATAAGCACCACAAACTTCACCACAAACTCCACCACAGGCTTAACCATAGGCTCATAAGGTCCACCACTAGTTCCAAAACAGGCTCCACAACAGTTTGTGCAACAACCTCCACATCCTTTTAAACTGAACCTAGAATGCCTTTATTCCCATCCTGGTCACCAACCTGACTTGTCAAGGTCAGAATCAACTCATAGTTCCACCTATTCATCCTCTCAATTTCCAGTTGTGTAGGCATTCATCAAGAATAATTCACCCTCACTGAGCAAGGAATGGTCTCGGTTAGGTATCTCATAACCTAAAAAATGTTGAACTTCACAATTTCTTCCCCAAACTCCATCGTTAATGTGTCCGCATGCACATTTATCTTTGTTTTGGTAGCATCAAGAATGGTCTACCTAAAATCAATGTTGACTTATGGGATGGGCCTTCATCATGCATGTCCATGATGTAAAATTTTTTTGCGAAGATTAGTTAGTTTACTTCGTTGAACGTGGATCAATTGAGCTTGGATTTGCTGTTGTGTGAGGCTTCTTCTACTATGTTTAGACTTTTTGTCACTTTTAAGGGCCATCGCACTTACATTCTCCATAGGATTGGTCACTGTTTATGAGGGAAGTGCGTTCGAACCTTATCGTTGTAATGTATTAAGGGTAATGGCTAATTCCCCAATTTAGGTTTACATGTCATTGATGGTGGTTGTCATGTGTTGCTCGAGTTGTGCACTCTATATGCTCGATGTTAGCATTTATTGTGTGAGTTGTTTTATCAAGTCTTCTAAGGTTGGCCTAGAGTTACCTTGTACCTATTGATGATATGTCGTGTTTGTTGGGCTTTTTTGTATTTGCCTAGTATTTCTGTTATTCTTGGAAGGCCTTGTTATTTTGCTGATGAAGAGGCCTTCTATGGTGGATTTTATGGTGGACCATATCTGATGTGATCCCAACAAAGCTTATAAGTTGGGCCAACGCCTAGGCCCAAATCATGCTCAAGGCCCAATCTATGACCCACATGCTCCTAAAGATCAAAGCCCAATCAAAGGCCCAATAACAAGATACATGCTTAGAAGGATCCAAATGGGCTTTCCTTAAGAGGATCAAATTCATCATGGGCTTTATATGTTGTTCTCATGGGCTAAAGAAGACATCAAAATATGAGAGCACTAATGGTTGGAGCATTAGAATAGCTTTTATTTTAGCCCAATTGTTAAGCCATGCTTTATTAAACTTGTTGATTAGCTTGCAAATTGGGCTAATTCAAGCCCAATTATGACTTGGCCGAGAATTGCTTTCCAAAGAATCCTTCCACATGGTGTCAAGTGTGACAATGCATGAGACATGTGAAGGAGGACACTTGGTGCAAGATCCTAGCTCCTTTGCATCCAATAGTTCCATGAGCAACTTGGAGAGCAAGCCATGCATTTGCATTTCATTTCCTTTCTCATTTTTATTGCATTAAGGAAGGATCCTCTACTATAAATGAGAGATTCCTATGCTTGTATTTGGTTACTTTGGATTGGTAATAGACTAAGTGTTGAGAGTACTCCACCTATTGCCTCTAGAGTCACTTTGCGAGACTAGTTTCTACCAAATACTCCTCTAGCCTGCTTCCCTAGAATAGATTTCTCTTCTAGGTTTCATCTCCATTTCACCTTCATTGCTTCAAGAGCCTCCAAGCTTGAATCCACTCCTTCATTTCACTCCATTTACGCTACTGCCATGGACCTTCTCCTGTTCATTTCCGTGCTACAAGGTCCATCAAGTGGTATCTAAACCCACTCATGCCATTTTTCATCATTTGTGTTGGTTTGAGTAAGGTTTCCTTCCATATCTTGTGTTTTTCTTGTGATTTTCGTCTTGTTCATCCTTTTTTTTTTGTTTCTTCAACTTTCCTTCATTTCTACTGAATGCCATTGAGGCTACATGAATCTTGTTGATTCAAATTGTAGTACTCCTTGCTTCAATGGTGAATATGTGTTTTTAGGTTCCATTTTTTTTCCAGCACTTGTTCTTTGATTCCTTGCTATTTTTCTTCATTTCAATTGGTGCATCTTTTAATTTTCAGTTCTTTATGTTGTGTTTTGTCTTAAGTCATGTTTAAGCACTTTTGTTTCATTTTCATTTTTGTTTATATTGTTTAATTTTGCACTTGCTTTATGAGAACCAAGTCCTACATCACACATTTGAGCTATGAACTTCAAGTGATGCTTGTGGATGTGTAAGGCAAAGATCTCACTATTTTTCTTCCATTTCACCGATTGGATTATATTTTTGAGTGTCCTAGATGTTCTTCTATGATTCATGCTTGATTCTAGATCATAATCAAGTTCATTCATCTTTAATTTCATAGAACATCTTAAAATTTATGTGAGCAACTCTACTCTAGCCTGTTTTTCAGTTTTCACTACACGCACACCTATTGTTTATGATTTATTCTAAACACATGGATTGGCCAATTTTTTTTCGGATTTTTGCTCTTGAAGCTAAGAGATAGACAAAAATAACAAAAAGAGAATCACTAAAAAATGTTGAGTACAAAAAATATGAAAAATCTATAAAGTTGAGGCATCAATCAGCATTTTCTGGATTGCTAGTTTTGGGAAAAACCATTTTTAGTGTTGTTTTGTGTATGTGTTTTATTTTGTTTTAAGTGCTCTTTGTTGATATAATTGATTGCTTAATTGTGTACTCTTAATTGCTTTGAGTTTGCCTTCAATAGAAGTGGATTTCATTCCCTCAATTTGGCACAAATTTGCAATGAGTACATCGGTTGTTTTATGAGCACTTTTCCTTCTCTGTTTTTCAATTTTCTTCTTCAATTCTAGAGCTATTCTAGGTTCATTTTGATTGTGCTAGCCTTTATTTCTTGCTTGCCATTTCTTGGCTCTCCTTTCAGTCATGTTTCATTTTACTTCCATTTGGTTTAGTTTTCTTAATTAGCTTTTATTGCTTTCTTACTTAGCTTAATTCAAGTTTGTTGGCCTTATGCTTTCTATGGTATTGTGGGGATTAAACTCTATGAATGATTTCCATTCTAGTGGTTGTAAGACCCGGGAAAATTAATTAATTAAATAATTAATTAATTAATAAATGCGGGTAGAAGGCGTCTTTATGATATTAATTGTTTTTTAATGTGATGTGGAAAAGTACTAGCTCATGTGGTTGAGAGTACTTTGGTTGTGTGAGAGGACTTGGGTTCAAGTCCTAAGTATGCCAATTATTTGTGATTATTTTATTATTAATTTTTAAGAATATGTATGAGTAGGTGATTGGTATTGTAAACTTATGTTGATTGTGTATATCACCAAATGTGGTTTGGCATAGTGGGTATGCTTTGTTATTGTGGGTGGAAGGTCACGGGTTCAAACCCTGGTAGATAGAACTTAACCTTTATTTTTATTAAAATTGGATTGGAGTAAATGTGGAAGGGTAGAGAACCTAGCAGAATGGGGGCAGCCAAGGGGGTTGGAAAAACTGCTGCAGGTTAGGGGAGCTGTATTTTGAGTATGTAAATAAACTGCTAAGTGTTGTGATTTAGAGATTGTATTTGGGATTGGAAAGGGTGGTTTTGGGTGTTGTTGCCATTACCATTAGATTAGTATCGATTGCAAGTTGGGTGGTATATTTTTTGGGCATGAATTGACACTGGTTTGGTATGATGCGTGTGTGACAGTGAGGGAACTCTGCAAGTCTCGCTCAAGCGAGGGACAGCTCGCCTAAGCGAGGTTGTGAGGAACTTGGGCGCCTTTGAGCGCGATATCTCGCCCAGGAGAGAAGTATTAGTGTTTTGAGCGACCCCCTCTCGCCCAGGCGAGAGACATTCGCCTGAGCGAGGTCGCGATGTGAAATGATGTTATTTAAGTGGTTCCTCGTTTAGGCAAGGTGTTGGTATTACTTTGAGCGATGGTGCAGCTCGCCCAGGCGAGGGAATCTCGCCTAAGCGAGATAACATGTGTTTGTGGTTGTTTTAAGCTCGCTCAGGCGACGCAAACTAGCCTAAGCGAAGCAGAGGGTTTAGCTTGGGCGAGGGGTGCCTAGCCTAAGCGAGTTTATGTGAACTATTGTGTTTCTATGTGCTTGAGAGTGTGTTTTGGTTGTTTACCATAAGGATCGATTGTATATGCATGTGGTGTGATGTTTGGGCTTGATGGACTAAGTCCAATAGGGGTCTGGGATGTGCTCGGAGGTTGGACACATGATGGGCATGGAACTGGTTGAGTTCCCGTCGGCTACTAATGGGCGAGGAGTCCTTAGTATGGTGATTGCGTGTGTCGGGCGAACGATGGGCAAGGAACTGTGATGTTCTCGTTGGCTACTATCGGGCGAGGAGTCCATAGTATGGTGATTGCGTGCGTGCCCGGGGTCCAAGTGTGAGACTTGGATGTTTATACTACAGGCGAGGAGTCTGTAGGGCAGGACTATGAGCGGGATTGGCTCATAGGGTTGGACCATGAATGAGTTAGTTTCGTGGGAGCACAGGGAAGTCCCAAGACCTAGTTCATGCATATGACTCATGAAGGACTATGAGGTCATGGTTGGGTGATTTGGAAATTATGAGTTCGTACTTATATTATTTTGGTGGGGAAGCATATTTATTTCACATATGTCTGTTTATGTTTTATTGTGCATAGCTCACCCTATCTGTGTGTGTATGGCGATGATCGGATAATTTGTTATCCGGGAGCAGATGATGTGACAGGTGAGCCAGGAGCTGCGTAGAGACGGAGAGCATGGGCCACTTGGGATTTTGAAAGAAACTTTACTGTTTTGTTTTTTATGTAAATATTTCCTATGTTAATTTTAATATCATTTGTAAATAATGCTATGGTACATTCGGTTTATGTATGGTATTAATTATGCTTTTAAATTTCCCGCGTTTTTGGGAAATAGTTTATATTAAATGTGATATTTATTTTATTTCGATTTTTATTTATTAAAAATTAGTAATATCCCTCAGGGATGTTACACTGGTAGCATTTTAGGAGGTGGAGTTTAAGGTAGACATTAGTTTACTTTATTCTTCAATGCTTCCTCCTTTTCCTTCCAAATATTATGTGAGTTTTGAGCCATATTTCCTTGTGAGTGTGAGTGCTAACATTTTGGATTGGCATAGTGTCAACACCCAATTTCGTCCGGGTGAATAAATTTATTTTCAAAAAAAAATAATAAAAAAAGGGTTTTTTAGTTAATGGAAAATAAAAAAAATGTGAAACAAAATTTTCTTCAAAAAGATCTTCAAACATCAACTTTAGAAGAAAAAAAAAAGAAAAAAGAGAGAAAAAAAAAGAAGAGAAAAAAGGGGGAAGAGCCCAATTTGTTATTAATTTTCATGAGCCCAATAACTCAAATATTTTCTACTTTTGTTCCTGATAGAGAAATTAATTATAATATAATAATTAGAAGCAATATCTCTTCAAATGGTAAGAATCAATATTATTAATTGGGATTAATTTTGTGCTCTGATTTGTTATTGATGATGATTGATTTTGTGCTCTGATTTGCTGCGATTTGATACTCATAATTTGCTACTATCATGACCAATTCATTCCTTATATTGTTCATTACAATTAAGGCTGAGATTGCATTGACATTGCAAGTTGTGAATATAAATACGCACTCTGTCATACTGAAAGGACCCCGAAAAAAAAACTCTTGATACTTCTCTAATTCTTTCCCATCACCACTCCCACATACGCACCTCCTTTTTATCTCTCTTTAAAAAAATATTGGAGGTAGAAAAAAAAAGAAAAAAAACATTCTTTACACCCTCTAATTACCACCCACATAGACATTTCTTATCTTTATCTTTATTGGAAAAACAAACACAAAAATATTAGAAAAGGAAGCAAAAAAAAAAGAAAAGAGAAAAAGGTGAGGAGATATTGGAAATTTTTTAAGGTACGTCACTCTCAATTCTTTCATTTTTTCTAATTTAGTTTTTTTCAATTTTCATTTTTTTTAATATAAAAAAATATTTTTTTTCCTTTCTTTATTGTCTGTCCGACCACTCACGTCGCATGACATACAATTTAGACTTTTGTTTTTCTAAAAATATATAGACATGATCTAAAAATAAAAAATAGCTTTATTTGTTTACTCTTTTATATCTATTTGGTTGCTCACGTCACAATGACATCCACAACTACTTTAAAATATCTTTAACAAAATATTAAAAATTTATAAATGATTAAAGAAATATAAAATAAACAAAAGATTAGAACAAAAAGAATTTATTTCAAGTGTCTATCCAGCCGCTCGTGTCGTGTGACACCAATTTTAAAACAATACTAAAATTTAAATAAAAAGGTTTTCAAAATTATAAAACAAATTAAATCATTTTTCAAATAATTTTCCAAATAGTTTTTCATGAAGAACTACGTAACCCTAATTCTCCAATTCACATGGAGATACATAGGAGCGAGGATTAATCCTCGTCGGGCCCAAAAATTCAAAAATGTATTTTAGTTTTTTTTTTGTACATTCTTTTATTACTAATTTTGGGGAAAATTAAATATTTCGAAAAACCACATAACTTTTGCACATTTAATTAAAGGTATCGTCTTAGGACGGGCGTTGTGGGGTGTTAATACCTTCCCCACGCGTAACCGACTCCCGGACCCAAATTTTGGTTTTTCGCAGACCTTGCTCTTTTTTATGGTTTTCCATAGTTTCCTATAATAACTATGGTGGCGACTCCAAACTCTGTTTTTACAAATTTTATTTTTTTGGTTCGTCGTCCCGTCGCGATTTCGGTTGCGACACATAGTTTTTCTTTGTTGTTTTTTGGTGCAGGTTTGGGTGGTTGTTTTGCCTCCAACTGTGACTATTTTGTTGATGTTTTGCCCTTCAATTTAGTGGTCTCAAGGTGCTTTACAAGTGCCTTAATTGGTGGTGAACTTTGTGCATTAAAGAGAAGGCTAGAAGCCAAGCTTTTGGCTCTCGGATTGTGCATTTTGGCAGCACGTTGGTAGCATCTTTTGGAGATTTAATTGCTTCTTGTTTAGCTTTCTTTTGTTCTTCATTTTGTATCTTTTGGACACCATATTTGGTACCTTTGTGAAGCCCATTTGTTTTTGAAAATTGCTTCTTTTGGAATCCAAATTTGACACATTAAGTGATATTGGAAGGCTTCAGTTTGAGTACCAAATTAGTGCACCAAAATTGCTTTAAAGTTCTCCATTGTAACTTGTGGCCTACTTAGGTGTCTTGGGGAGCCAAAGGTGTTCAATCTCATCTCCTAAGTAGAACCTTTTTCATACCAATAGTGCAACGTTTTAGTAAGTGAATGTGTTGAAAGTTCTAAGTGCTTTCTCACCTTGCTTAGGCCGCATAGTTTAGATTCATGTTTTCATGTTGCATAGTGGCTTGATTTGTGATACCAAAGTCTCTAATATTTTGCCAATTAGGGGTCCATTTTAGTGTTCATCTTTTTGTTAATCTTTGTCTTTTTTTGCTTGCTTGTTTGTGATCTTTCTCTTAAGTGATTCTATGTACTTATTACTTGAACATTTGTGTGAACTTTGAGTACTTTTGCAAGTGTAACCTTGGCAAGGATTAGCCTTGGTACTTAAGAAGTCTGTGACACTCACCTCTAGAGGTACACTTGTGTTAGTCCTCTTCTTTCACCATTTTATCCAAGTTCTTAAGTTCACTCAATCATCATGAGTACATATTCTACATATAGTCCTAGGTTGCATAGGCATAGTAGTAATGAGTTGCATCATACCATTCATAGTGGCATTCCATTCTTTAGGGAGGATATAGGACCGATATCATTCAGAGATTGGATGTGGGATACAGAGAAATTGGTGCAACCTTTGTTTCATAAATATAGTCAATCTGACATTCTTAGGCATGTTATTTCTAGATTTGTAGGACGTGCATGTGAGTGGTGGCATCAAAGGCAATCTAGAGTGGTGAAGGGAAGAGAATCCTGCATTAATACTTTCTATGAGTTGAAAGCATGCATGTGGAAAAAGTTTATTCCTTCTTCATTTAGGATAACTCGAGAGCAATAGTCTTGGATAGAAAACTTCATTGACATAGGTGATGTATTCATCCAAAATCTTGCCAAGTTTTCTCGTCAAGAAAGAGATTTTAAAGATAAACTTGACTTGCTCTTGAGTAAGAAAAGAGAAAAAGAAAAGCTTGAAAAGCTTAGATCATTTGAAATGCAAAAGGCATTTGAAAAGCAAAGAGCATTTGAAATGCAAAAGGCATTTGAAAAGCAAAGAGCAATTAAAAAGCAAAGAGAGCACGTGAAAAAAGAGAAAAGAGTGTAAGAGAAGAGAAAAAAATTTGAGAAAGAACTGAAAGAAGAAGAGGAACGAAAGATAGAGGAGAAGTTGAGAAAAGAGAAGGAGGAAAAAGAGAGAAAAAATATGAAGAAAAAGACAGAGTAAGACAAGAGCAAGAGTTCAAAAGAAAAGAGGTAGAGATTGAGAGAAAAATAAAGGGAGGAGATCGTGATTAGGGAAGTAGAGATACCACATTCTACTTTTCTTTGAAAAGACATAAAGATCAAGCTTCTAAAGGGAGTGATCCCATCTTTAAACTCTTTCATTTTCCATTAATTCTTTTGTCTTAGTTCTTCCTAAAAAAAATTTCCACCTTCACTCATTATTTCAAACTCCTCGAAATATTTTCCAACACCACCAACCTTTGACTTAGAGTTACCTTTTAGGTCTCAATTAAGTCAACTGAAATTCAGTATTTTCGTGAAGTGAGCAAAATATCACATTTTTCCAATTTTAAAAGCCCATCTTTACACATCTTATGTCAATATATATTGCATGGTCTTTATGATTTTACTAAAATTATGTTTTATGACTGTTGCAGATATGTTCTTAATCCTGGTGGAACCCAACTTTAGTTGTTGTGAGCCTTAAACAGCCTTCTTGATCTGAGGTCAGATCCTCTTCAAGTGGGAGGGGATGATGTGATCCCAACAAGGCTTATAGCTTGAGCCAACGTCTAGACCCAAATCATGCTCAAGGCCCAATCCATGGCCCACATGCTCCTAAAGATTAAAGCCCAATCAAAGGCCCAATAACAAGAGACATGCTTAGAAGGATCCAAATGGGCTTTCCTCAAGAGGATCAAATTCATCATGGGCTTTATATGTTGTTCTCATGGGCTAAAGAAGACATCAAAATATGAGAGCATTCATGATTGGAGCATTAGAATAGCTTTTATTTTAGGCCAATTGATAGGCCATGCTTTATTAAACTTGTTGATTAGCTTGCAAATTGGGCTAATTCAAGCCCAATTATGACTTGGCCAAGAATTGCTCTTCAAAGACTCCTTCCACATGGTGCCAAGTGTGACAATGCATGAGACATGTGAAGGAGGACACTTGGTGCAAGATCCTAGCTCCTTTGCATTCAATGGTTCCATGAGCAACTTGGAGAGCAAGCCATGCATTTGCATTTCATTTCTTTTCTCATTTTCATTGCATTAAGGAAGGATCCTCTACTATAAATGAGAGCTTCCTATGCTTGTATTTGGTTACTTTGGATTGGTAATAGACTAAGTATTGAGAATACTCCACCTATTGCCTCTAGAGTCACTTTGCTAAACTAGTTTCTACCAAGAACTCCTTTAGCCTCCTTCCCTAGAATAGATTTCTCTTCTAGGTTTCCTCTCCATTTCACCTTCATTGCTTCAAGAGCCTCCAAGCTTGAATCCACTCCTCCATTTCATCCATTTACGCTGCAGCCATGGACCTTCTCCTCTTCATTTTCGTGCTAGAAGGTCCATCAATATCTCATATTTGGATGGTCTCTCCACCCAGGGTTATATGTAGCCAAGTACGAATCATACAACTGATGCGACTTTGATGACCCAAACTGTTGTTACCCAGGATACATGTCAACCACTATTTCTATCAGAGAGTTTGGTATCTCGTAAAGTTGAGTGCTTCCATCAGTTGGATGATCTACGGAACTGCATATCCCACATAAATGTTGATGTGATCGAGATGTCTTCTAGTTCATAGCCAATTGTCATACCAAAGATGTCAGATGGGCCAGTTTGTTCTTTAATAGTTGAATGTCAATTTCTAGTGTCACATGGACTTGCCTGAAAGACATTTGAGCACTATTGAATTGTTGACAATTCTCTGCCATGTTTGAAATTAAAACCCTAACAATTGCAGGTTCCTTATCCATTAAATCACCTCCATTATTGCAATAATCATCACTACAAGAAAATTGTTCATTAACAACAAATTTTAGTGACCAAAAGTTGCTAGTCACTATAGTGACCAATTTAGATAACAATTTACAAAATAAAAAAATTATTACAAAAATAGTAATTATTATGAATAATAAATAATAATTGGTCACTAATTAATTAAAGACTGATTTAGAAACCAATTTCTTTTGTAACAAAAATCTTGGTAGCTAATATTTAGTGACCAATTTCCTTTTGTAGCTAAAACCTTGGTACCTACATTTTAGAAACCAATTTAGAGACCAAATATAATTTTTTTATTCATAATAGTGACTATTTTAGTAACCAATAATTTTTTATTTTATAAATTGGTATCTAAATTGTTCACTATAGTGACTAACAACTTTTGGTCACTAAAATTGGTTGTTAATGAAACATTTTCATGTAATTCATGTTTCTCTCCGTAGGCATCAGTCTTTCATAAAAGTGTTGTATTAGTAATTACTCATTTGTTTGATGATTTGGGCAAGTGGCACATAGTTTGTTGAATCTCTCCCAATATTCATATAAAGATTCCTATTGCAGTTGGTGAATTCCACTAATTTCTTTTTCTGATTACAGTTGTCCTTGATGTTGGGAAGAATTTCTCTAAGAATCTTCTCTTCCAATCAGCCTAAGTAGTAATTGGTGTCAATTGAAGGAATAACCAATCTTTTGTCGCATCACATAATAAGAAAGGAAATGCCTTCACTCTTGAAAGTTATTTATCAGTTAGTAGCCATATGAGGTATTTGTCCAGTTAAAAAGGGACTTCGTATAGAATCCTGGATTAGGTTGGGTTCTTCAATTGCTATTCTCTTCCCTCTTTGCAATTTTCTTAGTCTCCTAAAGGTGTTCTCAATTTCGGGATCGTACAACTCTAGTTCACCCTTGCAAGATTTGGTCATTCACCATCCAACAATGATAGATCGTGAACAAGTTCCAAGTCTTTCCTAGCCAGAACCCTCTAGACATGCAATGTCACGCTACCAAATTAAGCCTAGAAGTTTCTACAAGAATGGTAAGAGGCGAATGTGCAACAAAAGATTATACTATAATTTTTTTTTCTTTAAGTGTGTGTGTGTGTGTGTGTGTGTGTGTGTGTGTGTATATATATATATATATATATATATATATATATA
>Ga0209589_1009708_pt1 | contig 14377 bp, 5 predicted proteins | sample CowpeawhiteBW_FD_187525 | JGI IMG/M metagenome (GOLD analysis project Ga0209589, IMG submission 187525) | Root nodule microbial communities of legume samples collected from California USA - Cow pea white BW (SPAdes) (version 2) | ecosystem: Host-associated > Plants > Roots > Nodule | place: USA... | reverse complement strand
AGTGATGGTCACACGAGAAAGAGAAAAAACCAGTACTGAAGGACAATCTGCTGCCGACGACGAGGGGAGAGGAGACGCGACGATCACTGCTGCCGACGACGAGGCGAGGCGTTGACGACGGCCAGGCAAGACAGAGGCAACACGAACGCGACGGCGGCGCGACAGAAACACGACGGTGACGCGAAACGAGCGCGACGGTGAGGCGACCTGGACGCGACGGCGAGGCGACCTGGACGCGACGGCGAGGAGACCTGGACGCGACGGCGAGGTGAAGCAGAAAAACGATGGCGAACAACAGTGAATGGAAACGCGATGGCGAGCGCGAGGAAGAACAGCTCCAGAAGCGCCACTGAACGACAACCCTAAATCGCGAAAAATTAGGTTAGTTCTCCCCCCCCAAAACGACCTCGTTCCCCTTTAAATTTTTCAGCCATTCGAACTCGCTCACGCCGCAGAATCGCGATTTTACGCGAGTTTAACGATCCCACTTCCGATTCCACCGATTTTACTCCAAAAACGAGTTAGCTTCCGAGTTAACTCGGAAACCAGGTGTAGGAACGCAAACTCGTCCGAGTTAACGAGTTAACTCGCGAGTTTGATAACCATGGATGACATTATAGTTTGTAAAAGGGATATGGGAATCTTAGTTAATGGATGGCATTATAATTAGCACAAGGGCAGAAAGGTTCATGAGGGTGGAGCAACCATGCTATCAAAGATAAAGCTTCAAGATTCCAATAGAGAAGGCCATAGGATCACCAGCTGATGACAACACAAATTGTAAGTTTGAATTTATTTAATTCATAATGCCCACAAGTTTAACACCATAAAACTAGACAGTAGAAGAAATCGAAATAGAGCTCACTGAAAGTAGGTTGTAGGAGGTTAGAAGCATTCTAGGTGTCAAAGACATATCAGAACCACAACAGTCATTATGAGAAGTTTGTGTCTTTTGCATTGAGACTCAAAATATCACTCCGCAGATATAATTCCCAAAGCAATCATTTATTCATTCAGAATGATCATTGTCTCCAAATGAAACCCAGAGACTACCGTTTTGTATTTTATTTTTCACAAACCATGGAATCAAACTGAAAAGGTTTAATCATTTGGGTTTACAGGTACAACTAACATAGACATATTCCCTCCTACTTAAACTTTATACAGTACATATCTGGTCTCATTAATGCATTACGATAATTAAGGAAATGAATACAGCTAAGCACACCAAACTGACCACTCTATCAATAATAAGCAATGTAAAACTGCCTACAGAGAACAGCTACCAAAGTTCAATAACCTGGCATGTACACACTATCATGGAAATCAGACAAATATATTGCACTAGATCATAAAGGAAGATATTGGCACATGGATATATAATAACCACACGCATCCATTTACCAAAAAAAAAAAAAAAACTCTATTAAAAATTATAAAAACTGAAACAACACTTGATGGAACACCACAAATATTCAAACACAATAAATAACAAACATATTACAAAATCACATCACATCAAGCGTAACTTACACATCCTACCTCCTTGCATTACCTCAAGAACAAAATACTCAGCAAAATCATGAAAATCATTCGGCCTGGCAATAATAGTAGAACAAAATTTGTCACTGGATATTGCCAAAGTTAAATGAGAAAAGGTGAACAATAATTTTCAGAATCTTACTTTGGGAGTCCAATGTCAGGATCAAACCTTCGACTCTTATAAAATTTCACCAAATGGAGTAGACCAGAAAAATCAGTTTCCTGTCAGACAATTAAATGACAACATTATTCACATTTCAAATTATTACACCCATTAACTACACTGCTACAGTGATACGTATGCAACAAATAGTAGTCATATATATGGCATCCCAGTTACTCCTGAACATGAACAACTCTTGAATGGATTTCAAAGTTGTAATGGCCACCAGATGTAGGCATGCTTAAACTTATAGGCAGAGATTAGCAAGTTATTACAGTTCATCTATTGTCTCAAAACCAGATGCCACGGCTGGGGTATATTGGAGATCACAAGAGACATTTTATAACATATAAATGGGTGTAAAGATCACTCTACAAGCCGGTTTTATAGGACTATGATAGGCTTAAAGTCCACTTATTGAGAGTTAGCATTAATTAATTGTACCTAACTCTTTCACAACATAAACTTCTTTTTAAACCACCCTTCCTTGAAAATTAATACAAAAATATAGAGTCATTGGAAATAAAACCTCAATTAAATGAAGGTATTTTGGAAAGAATCTCATAAGTTAAACTTAGTTAATACATCTAATATTTGAGACCAATAGATAAGAGATTTTTTATTTTGTTTGCTTATATTCAAGACAGGAGGAGGTATATCATAAAGTTAAATGCAACAAGTAACATAGCATTTGAATACCTCAGATGCTGAATTTGCCAATGCAAATGCCGCTTCAATCCGTACTCTCCAGAAAGCCTAGAGAACCAAAAGACTACAGATATTAATTTTGTATTTAAAAGCTACTACTGAATATACATTAAAGAAAGGAAATCACCTTGGAGTCACTAAGAAAATTGTTTAGGGCATTTACAATAGAAAATGATAGTTGTGGTGATGCCTCAAGGGCTGCAATTGCTTGTGCCTGAGCAATAACATCTTTGTCCTTCTCTAATTGATTGATCTAAATAAAAAAATTAAATATCTAGAATCAATAAACATAACCAACAAAATACTAAATATGATAATGAAAGATGCAAATACGAACCCACACAAATGAATGAGCATGATTTGTTAATGAAGGCAAAAAGGTGAATGCGTATGATTACAAAACATTGCATCATTGCACGTTTTATGTAATTAGGTCTTCTAGATTCCCCAATAGAATAAAAAAAGTTCAAGAAATAGGTGCCTGATGTAAAACTTAGAAAGGAACTTAAACAAAGAGAGATGATTCAGGTAGACACTCGATCTTAATTTTCAAAGAACTTCATACCAACTATTCAAACATCACAAATGCTAAAAGACAGAAAAGGAAAGTATTTGAACATTCACTTTAATATAAGACAACAAAGATTAAAAATCTGAAACCAGGGTATGATGTTAAGATCAAATAGTCAGGTATGGAATTTGAGTTCCACATGGAAGTATGACTTCTGGTGTTTGGATTTATAAACTCTCAATTGGACAATACTTTTCAATATGTGATGCAAAACAAGTACCAAGAATGGGATAAGGCTACTCCACAGACAGCTTATGTGTGTCAAGGCAGTGATCATGGTAGGATGCTAGTGTTCAGTGGCAAGGTATTACTAATGAGTTCCACATTCAAAATATAGACTCCTAGAGTGGGTTGAGGCCCTAGGCTTTTCAATTGCAACGGTTAGCTTTTGTCAAGTGATAAATAAACTAGTTGTATACACATCACATATAAAAGTCAGAAAAAGACCAAAAAAATTGAAACATGTGGTGCGTCTAATAGCATAGCAAAATACTATATCACAATAACCCAAATAAAATCAACTGGCTGTAACAATTCATCCTTACCCACATCTGAACAGGTTGGTTAAAATGAACCTCGGCAAGGTACTCCATATCAGGATCTGCTCTGATCCATAATAAAGGGGACTCAGTACTGCCATAACAGAAAAATTGTCAGAAACTAAATCATAACAACCACAAATTAAAACAAATAAGATATGAAACTGATAAATACTTTGAGCGCACATCCATGGAAGGCACGTCACCATTATCATCAGATCCATCATGTTTTAACCCTTTCTTGGGCTTCTGAAAGCGTCTAGCTGCAAGCTTTGAGTGGCATTGTATTTCCAATAGTTGCCATGCTTCTCCAGCCATTGGCAGAATAGGATGGTCATACATACCATCAAGTTCATATACCCTGATGCTCATCATACCAGGCCATCCAGTATCTCCATCTCTATTTTCTGTCTCTGGATTAATATCAAGAGTGGATGTAGTTGAAGTCTGCAATGCTGTACATCCTCGCAACACAGCCAATTCAACCATATTCTTCCTTTTGTTATAGGAAAACCCCATCCTTAGCAACAGCAAGAGGTAACCCATCACAATACATGTATAGATAGCGTTCCAAAAATGAAATCAAGAGTAACAAATAAATCCTTTCTTATACCTTAAAACAGGACATCCACAAGAACCAACCCACCGTGGAAAGAAATCCTTAAGAAATGGACGTTCAAGATTCCCAACCTTATTGGCAAAATGTCGAAACTGTGTATTGAAAAAATTTATCAGATCCACCTTACATTGTCCAAAGAAAAAACCGTCAAGATACTTCAGCTATCATTGCATTGAAGATTAAACTACATTTATACTTCTCAGCTCTACGTGAGATTACAAGGACAAAAATATTTACTACCAAAGCAATTCAAAGCAAATTTCATCAATTTGCTTGTCCCCCTTTTATGCATATTGTTTCATCAATTAAACGCATAAGATAGAGCAACATGGCAAGGCCCATGATGGTCAGATACTCAAATGTAAAATGCGTAATGCCTAGTCTGGCACTCCCGTTGAGATATGACAGTTAATTACTCTGTATATCCAAGAGGTACTAATACCATAACAATGTCTTTTTTCAGAAAATAAAGTATAAGTTCACAACTGAAATTGGAAAGAGAAGAAAATTGGAATCATATTAATGAAAAATGAAAATTTGGAAAAATTTGTAAATCTAAAAAATACCCATAACCAAACAATCTAGATGATTGCAAACTGAAAGGAGGGAATATTGATGGGCAAGTCACATAACAATGAAGCTTGGTCGATGAAATGAATAAATATTTCAGGCTTAATTATGATTGCAAAAGTATATTGAACTCAAAGGAAAATTCTATGGAACTATAATACAATGAATCTATGGTACTGACTCACTGTAGGCCAATTTTTCCCCAACCGAAGATTCAACACTCCTTCCAGGGCGCAAAAAAAGAAAGGTGCATCCAAGTTTAAGATGTGGCATATTAGTGAAAATACCAAAAACCCAACACTTCAAACTGCTAGGACAGAAAACAAGAGAATTATTTAGGGAGAGTCGAGAGCAGTTGGGGGGAGACTATAAGATGAAACGGACAAGACAAGAAAAACAAAATACAGAAGAAATTAAATAGGTGAAATAAAAAGGAGGCCAAAATACTGAAGCGGAAAGCTTGAAATTCTTCAGTGTTTGCTTCTCTAAAAGCATTTCTTTGTGTCTTATGTGTTAAACAAGAGAATTCCTGCACTCCCGCTCATGGCTCACAATTTGAAAAAATTCCTTGAAATCGGATGAATTCTAACTCTTTGAAGTTTTCTAAATGATAGAAACTCTTACAATAAACTAGTCGAATGTTATGCATTTTTTATTCCATCGTCCAATGACACTAATTATGTCCCATGCTCCTATCCTCCCTTTTCTCATTTGCATCAATTTGGCACAATCTACTTATCCTATAGCTGTCATATTCATGACAATGCAATTTTATAGATAGATAAACCTAAAAGAAGTTGTTATGACACATTATATCATTTATCGGACTCAGCCAACTATGCATAGATAATTGTCAATGTCTCAGAAGCTACATTTCAGTAATATGCCACATATTGTACAGAACCAAAAGTACATTACCTCCTTAGTACTTAGAGTCTTCATGGAACGTGTTTTATCTTGAGCCCGAGAAACAATCGTTTGCAAAATCTATACATTGATAGCAAGCAAAAAATATCACCAAAGAGTTAGAATACATTGATAGAAAAAGAAAATTTCATAAATAATGGTAAGAAAAACAAAAACCACTAAAAGGATCAAGGCAGATGATGAACAATGGGAAAAGGTGTTGAATGCAAGGAGACCACCAAAAATATCTCCAAGGAAGGGATGCCTATTGCCTAAGTTGATAAGAACATTCTAGAATACATGCCTGAACATTGCTACACTACATTCCACAACTATTATTTGACATCCGTCACTATCTAACAGGTTGAGTGGCAGAGGGTGGTTGGTCGCATGAAACCATTGCAGCTAAACAGAAAAGAAAGAATAAAGAATTGTACAGTTTTTATCAGAAGTTGCAGGTTATGTTGGTATCGCCACCGGAAACCTCATTGGAAATCCTACCAGAAATGGAGAGGAAAGATGCGGCAAGACAGGAAGAAAGTAGAGAAGCAGAATGTGGGGGAGAAGGACTGGGGTGCAAATTGTGTATTATAGGTTAAAATAGAAAGTTCCCCTTTTATCACGAAAATAAACAGAAACACAAAAGATCCTGTTTCCAGCCAGGAATTGAATCCCTTATGTTAAACCTATATCATGTCAGCAGGAGCAATATGTTGCAGTTTTGGCCTCACAACCCACAAAACAGTCAGAATCCTGAGGTGCAACATCATGCAACCTTTTGGTGCAGGGGGAGCCACTCCACACCAGCACAAAACTGGCGTGAAAGCACACTATTGACTACCATATTAAGACACATTCAGCATATATGTAGAATGGTTAGAAGCATAAATATTGCAAATGTCAAGGACTTACTCTACGGAAAGATTCAGGACCCATTTGCTTTTCCAACATCTGAAGAACGGCCACCTGAAAAGGGGAAAATAATATTTATATAATTCAATAGTGATTAAGGAAACACACTAATGTACTTGCTCAATGCTATAAGATGACAGGTAGGGGGAGAAGAAAAGGAAAGGAAAATACTTACAGACTTCCACGATCTTATTTTTCCATACAAACCAATACACTGAGTTCCATATAAATCCTTGCAGGAAGCTGAACAGCTCAGAGCTGTCGCTCCACCATTATCAACTTTGCAAACAGCACAATTTGCCTGTAGAGTGATTTACATTAGCACGCAAAAAAATGCAATCACCATATTAACTGTTGCACTTTCAACTCAGAATAGTGTCCTCAACCTAGAGTGACAGATCAACCACCATGTTTAAATATTGCATGAGTTTGTATGACTCATGTGAAGCTGATCACTTGGTTTTTTCACTTCATTCTTCATCTAGCATGTATATCTATCTTACTGTATATGTTGATTACATTGTCATTAATGGAGATGACTTTAATTGCATTCTTTGACTCAAGTATCACCTTTTCATGTGGGATTAAATACCATTTACAATAGAGAAACTCTTAAAACAAATCTGTAGAGAAGGAAAAATAAAAACTAAGAGGGGATAAAAAAATGGTTATAAACAGCACCATCCTCAAGAATACTTATGAGAATACATGAACATTACAAACTACAAAGCATCCAGACCCCAATAACATGTTGAACCACAAACTTTTATATACACCCATAAAGAGAACACGTTCATTAATTTATAATATAATGCACAACGAGTTAGCCTTCACATAGACCAGTCTAACCCAAAAAGAAAAACAAACCTTGTATCTCCGGTATCGTGCCTCATTATTTCCCAAATGTTTCTTGATATAAAAATCTGTCAAGAAGCCAGCAAGTCCATCCAAGAGCCACTCTGCAATGTGCAAATAAGAATTCATCAATCACACTAGAGGAAGCACAAAATTTGCTGAATTCCCAAAGAATCGATTCAAATTAAAACAGAAATCGAAATATCCTCTGATAAGTTACCATCATTTGGTGTCTCAGGAGTGATATACACCCCAAACCACTGTCTTGCAAGAGCATATGCAAGTTTTACCCTAGTATCAATAGTCTGCCAATAAAGACATAAGCTGATCATTAAGCTGGCATGGTAGTAAAATCATAAGCATAAAAACCCTCAAGTACAAGAGGAACAATTTCTTTATTCATTCAGAATGAGTATAATTAGAAAAAAGGCAATCAACTAAAAGAGTTGAAGTAATGAACTGACCTGATCAATAACCTTCTCATCAAACATAACTTGTGAACTAAATATACTCATAGAGGCTCCTAAACTTAATGCAGACACAGCCGTCTCTGGCTCTATGAAAACTTGCGTGTATGAGTCAAATGGAAAGTCTACAGCAAGATAATCCTTATAGCAGCTGCTCACCAATAAAAGTCCAACTATCCAATCATTATACAATTGTGATTAAAAGCAACCTGCTAGTTAAATTGAACTATCACGTGTCATACCTGAAGGCAGTGTGGAAAAATTCCACTGTATTCCGCATCTTTGACAGATTAGGCATCAAACACATGTGTGATATGAGACTAAATTGGTGATCAGGAAGAATTTCAAATGGGGCAACAGCCAAAGATATCCATCTTGCAGCTACTGGAACATCCAATTTATAGACATATGTTTTCCGAGGAGGATTGTCCTTGCTTAACACCTGAAAAAGAAAGGAGGTTCAAACAAAAACATATTTAACTATGCAAGGCGTATAACACAAGATAAATTTTCATATCGAACTATAAATTTAAATAAAGACAAAAGTGAAGCATAACAACAAAGGAGAGGGTCAAGCAATTTCGCTGAAATGAGGGTGGTCAGTGGAACAGGGTATCATATATAATCTATATTCCATTGCATGTACAGAATGCAACCAAGTAAAGGAATGCGTCAATAATAATAACAATAATTATGTTTTCCAACTTAGACAAAGGGTACTTTTCCTTTATCTTCCCTTCCATGAAATGGTAGCAGAAGACAAAAATGCAAAACTGCTTCTAAATTTTGTAAAAATTAAATGAATTATTCAACCCAAAGATCTAAACAAGAAGTGACCAATTCCTTAGATGAGAACTTTGATTAAACCGATCCATGACCCTGGAGGTGCGGTGAGCATGGATTGAACATGCGACCTTCAGATCTTCAATCTGATGCTCTCCCAACTAAGCTATCACCGCAAATCAAAGATGCCACCAACAAGAAACCAATATCCAGCCAATAGTGTTGCAGAGTTGCATTAACCCCACACCCCTTCGCAAAAAATTGACAGTGATAACCATATATGGCTGACTGATTAAACCCGCGAATCATGCATCAGCAACAAATTGGAATCCATGTCATATCACTATGTTGATGTTTTGTCCCAGATGACAAGAGTATTTTGCAGATGAATTTTATCATTTAAGAGAGAGAAGACAAGAAACAGGGTACAGAAAAGAGAAAGGTTGCATCTGATCCAAAGAGGAAAGGAAAAAACAGAACAGTGAGCTCGATCTCCAAAAGTTCACTGGGCCTCACAATATGCAAGAACACAATTTAAGGATAATCAGATCAAATTCAACACTGTAGAAGATTCTTCCTTTAAGGTATTTCAAGGGTCCAGTGAACAAATTATGAATAAATGGACTAGAAAACGACAATATGCAGCGCATAAAATCAAAATCAGCAGATAATTCACTGTTCTACCAGACATCTCAAGCTTAATTATTTGGCAGCAAAACACTAATCATGTGTAGGAAATCACTATTTCCAATATTTTTTAGATAACCAATAACTTTAACATTCATTTTATGTAGAAAACTAGTGATTTTTAGTTTTCTAAAGTTCTATCATAGCAGTCAGTCATTTTCAGCAATGAATATTCCCAAAAAGAATATTGATTGACTTTGAAGCCAATCATCATCTAACACCTGTGGAACATAAGAAAAGAAAAACCAAAGTAGGCATACTCCAATTGCCGGGGATTACAAACAAAGGAAATTCCAATTTCCAACCTGACTTGACTTGAAAGAACATTAAATGTGCTTATCAATAGAAACAGCTTCAAAATGTTATCAGCTTATGTAAAAATAGTATTGCTTGTGCTTTCATAACTTAAATAACAGAATATTAGTATCACTCATTGCTACCTGATAAAGCAAGAATCCCGTACTAACAGCCACAAGATTGTGTGCTACGGTGAACTCCAGGTCATAACTGAACATTAACAAAACAACAATAATTACTTCAAGCTCACACGATGAACAGTAAATAAATTTACAATGAAATGTAAGCATGGATATGGACACACAAATGGGGGAGTGTTAGCCCATACCAGCATCGTTGTGAATTGTCATCTATACAGGGGAACCAACATCTAGCTCTCCTTATCTGATTATCAGTATGAAGAAGATTATTTCTGAAGTGGATTCCTGTCTCTGCCTTTTCTATCCAATAGTCAATACGAACAATTCTCACATTCTGCACCCAACATCAACCTACATGAGAAAACACCAATAGTAAACCTCACCAAAACTACTCATTCTCACATTTCACTGCCATATTCTCATGGAACAATGTTGCACTATCTCAACCATTAAAAAATAACCTATTTCCTACGATGAGTGGGCCAAAAATATATAGAAATAAAAATACAAAAATAAGATGAAAATTTAGAAAGGACACAATAAAATAGCACTTGTGGTGACACATCACAATTTCATCAGTGCAACATCTAAATAACACGTGCAAAGTCCAAGCAAGCAGAGGACAATGTTCATAAATGGGTTGATAGTCCTTAGTATGAACATGGGTCCAAAGTTTCATAAAATAGTCGGTAGCTTCACCAGCAACGGCAAGGTTTTCTAACTCAATGACAGCCTTGCAACTGCATCAGTCTGCAATTTCCCATAATGTGAAGGATGTGATATCAACATCAAGGCTTTTGGACTCTCCATGACCACAATTGTTGCTGACATTGTCCACTATTTCCCAGAACGTAAAGGATAACCATAACCACAATTTAATTTCAGGTAGGTCATACTGAACCCAAACCCATGGCAGCAAGTCTATTAAATAATACAAGCATATTATAATTAAATATATTATATATTAAAAAATACATGCTAACCAGCATCCTAAGAGCGTTGAATAAGGAATTAAAAGAGGAAAGTTTACTATTGCTATATGAAGAAATGTGCTCTAATGTGATTTTCAAAAAAAAAAATCTTTTCAATTCCTTAAACAGTGCCCTTAGGCACTTATCAAGACCCCTAGGTAAATAAATATATAAATACAATATAAATTCAATTCAGCAAATACTTCTATATAAATAATTATAAAATCCACTCAGTGCCTAATTACTTCCAATAAACGATAATTACAGGTATGAACACAATGTTTATCCATATAGACAATTTAGCCCCAGTAGTGATTTGCTAATCAAACTGTCACTCCTGTTCCTAGAACTAAAAAAAATCAAAAAGCAGTTGAAACCGCAATATGTCCCTCAGATGGTGGTATAAGGTTACTGTAACGTAAAAATTTAGGTGATAATATTAACCTAAATCAAAAGGCCAAAATGTCGGTGTGTGGTAAAATATCGCAGTAGCAGGGACCTTATTTTAATTACACTAAATATAAGAGTAAAGTAAAAAACTAATCACATTTTCAGGAGCTAAATTAGTCATTGGCTATATTATTTACAATTCAGTTGCTACGCCTAGGGTTTTCAAGTCTCGTTTAACATAACTCTCTAAATTGCTCAGCTAGGGGCTAGCGCTGAAACCTAGAGTTCATAGACAGCAACTATAACCTGTTTGGGCTCGGCCGTGGAGTGAAACCCGTTCTCCGGAACTAGTTGCTCCTGCTGTTGTTCACTTTCAGTCTTGGAAGGTTTACAGCAGTTAATAAGTAAATTGGGCACCAGCTCCTTCTCCAGAGAGGACATGTACACTGAGACAGCAGCATCGGCAGCAGAGCTAGGAGAACACACAGAACTAAACCTCTTATCATCTTCCACCTGCTGCTGCTGATGCGGGTAATACTCGAACTCCGTGGGCTCACCATCGACCCAAACACTCTCAATCCCTAAATTCTCCGCGTGCAACCCTACGATCCCAATCTCCGGCACCGCAATCTCCAATTCAGTGTACCTACAAGTGAAATCAACACAAATAAAATTCTAGATCGATTTTAAACACGGGATAGCGGTAACAAAACCTAATTTACAACAGCAGCGTATAGTAGAGATGCTAATTATGGAGTAACGGAAGGGAAAAAGATAATTGCGAACCCGTGGACTAGGCGTTTGTCGATGTCGATTGAGAGGCATATCTTCTGGTGGTGAACTAGGGCACCAGAGTTCTCGGGCTTGGGGTCTTCGTTGTTCTTGGTCTTGCGAGGTTTCGCCATAGGGAAAAGAGTGAGAAACGATAATCGAATTCAAATCGAGGTATCTTTCTCTCTCTTCGAGTTTGTCTCCCTCTGAGATAGCTGAAGTGATGCTTTATTTATAGAGATATAGAGCAGTAGTATTGTGCTTGAGTCAGGCCTGGACGAGCAATGACGATATAATGCCCTATCTGCAATTGCTTTCAATGTCTGCTAAATTAATTTTAGGAGTAAATAAAACTACTATAGAACCCATGTCCCCTTCCATTCGGAGAGTACTGATATACATTAAAAACAAATGAATAATTTTTTGAAGATAGATAAAATCGTATTAACATAATTATTGAAACATAATATGCAATAGTATTAATAAGCTTAAACTTAAGATTAAACCTATTGTAATTAATTGTTTTAAATATATAAATAAAATATAAGTAACATGATTTAAAAATTGTCATTAGAAGCTTGATTTTGAAGATGAAGTTTAAATTTTATATAAAATTAGTAACCTAAGATTTTATATATAATTTTGTAAATTTATAATAGTAATATCATAAATTTAAAATTACATAATTGTATATTTTGGCACATCTAAGAGTCCTACCATTTTGGTTTGTCCCGCTTGACTTGTAAAAAGTTACATTGAAAACGAAAACTAATTTATCTTATAGACCGACCTAACTTTTTAATAACTTCTTTTTATTCAATTAAATCAGTAGAAACAGTGATTTATATAAAAAAAAACTTTAAATAAGAAATATTCATAATTTTATAATTTATAACTTTTATGTTCATAATTATTGAAAATAAACATTATTTTAGAGTAGACTGAAATTAGAGAAGAAAGGTACAATAAGAAACCAGTTTTGGCACGAAATGAACAATGTACTTTTAAATGGATTGCAGAATAAACGCGAATGAACAAATTATTTAAAATACACATGTTTTTCTAGCGCCATTAAAATTTACAAATTTAATCGATGTGAGTTATCCAGTCCAAATGCGGATCAATCTGTCGTTAACCTACGTGAATTGTGTATTATGCGGGACAAACCTAAACAAGTTAAATCCACATCTTTACTTGCGAGCTTTTGTGCTGACTTACATGATTTAGTTCAGTTTGCATCATCATTCGTACCATAATCTATACTTATATATAAAAGATTTCATTTTTAGTATCACATATTTTTTAATTTTAATGTTTAAATAATTTATTTTTAAATTAAAATAATTATTTTATCAATTTTATCCTTTAAGTCACTTTGAATTTAACATTTTTTCAATTTGACCTTTGTTTAAACTTTCATTTTCTTAATCATAAAGCTACCTACAAAATAAATAAAAATTATTTATAATAAAATAATAAAAGTTAATTATATTTAATTTTATAAGAGTAATAAAAACAATAATAATAATATGTTCACTTTTTCAATTATCATAACACATATATTTTTACTATTAATTATATAAAGTAAGTTGGGTTCTGACTTTTGTAGAAAAAGGTAATACGACAAAAACGTTGAATATCGGATTTTGTCAGTTAGGTTTTAATGTTATGAAAAATGTAAAAATAATGTATCAATATACACATTATAAACAAAGATGATATTATATTTGTACGGAATTTTAAAATATAGATTATTTATATTAATAGATGATATTATAATATTATTAAATTAATATATAAAATAAATTTCAAATTATTAAAAATAAAATAAAATGAATTGAAAAAATATGAAAAAATAATTATATTGAATAAAAAAATAGAAGATAGATAATTTTATGTAAAATAAATAAAAGAAACGGATAATTTTAAAAACTTTAATAAATAATTATATTATATCGTTAGAATTTAAAATATAAATTTTATTTTATATTTAATAAGAATGAAAACAAAAAGTGTCATAAAGAAATAATATTTACATGTCCACTATTTTAAAAAAATTCATTTATTTTTAGTATAAAATGTTCATAATTAATAGTATCGAACTCCCAACTTTCCTCTTAAAAACAACTCAAAAACTAAAATTTTCATGTAAAGTAAACAAGAGAGGAAAGATATTATTGATTTGACTTTATGAAACTGACTTATTTTATAAACTAATGTTGGTTAATTATGGTGTTGATACTTAAACGACCTTAAGTCATTTGCAATAATTTTCGAGAAATAAAATTTTAACGAACTAAATTCGAATTTTCTAAATATTTTAGAACTTAAATCAAACTAACTCAATAAAAAATATTATTTATTTTTAATCAACAAAATCCATGTTATACAGACATGCAAAATTATGTTTTGAGAAAAAATGTACGGTTTTGTAAAAAAAAGTGTCATTTTTTTAAAATGTAAACAATGTATTAAGTGATATATAT
>Ga0209589_1009707_pt1 | contig 14378 bp, 3 predicted proteins | sample CowpeawhiteBW_FD_187525 | JGI IMG/M metagenome (GOLD analysis project Ga0209589, IMG submission 187525) | Root nodule microbial communities of legume samples collected from California USA - Cow pea white BW (SPAdes) (version 2) | ecosystem: Host-associated > Plants > Roots > Nodule | place: USA... | reverse complement strand
AATCTAAAAAAAAAAAAAGAACAAAGAACACAGTTGATTCTATACTGATTCAATTAGCCACAGAAGTGATTACTACTAAGATTTTCTCCTTTGAAAACTTATCAGGAAATGATTTAATTTAACACTGAGAAAGTAATTCCGTTTTCTGTCAGAGGAATCAGATTACAGACTAGATCAACATGAGAAATTAACCAAATCCAAATCCCCACACAAATTAGCACACTGTTGAATCTGAAAAGGCACCAAAAATCTAACTGTTTGATAAATTTATAGTGAATTTCCAAAAGAAAAAAACCCTTTCCACCCCATGGAACAGAAAGGGTCAAAACCCACAACAATTAACCATTTAAAAAACAATAGATATCAACACCATGGCAACAGTAAACAAATCCACAAAAGGCATAGTGAAAAGAAGAAGGTACCGCTAAAGGCTATGCCAGAAGAAGCCACAACACAGGTTTGGATGACAGTGTTCTCTTGTCTTGTGAAGGGTTGTCTCAACATGCCAGATTTTTCCAAGAACTTGGTCCAAGTCTTGACAAAGAAGAACCCCAGAAGGCCAGCAGAGACATTCAGAGAAGGAATAATACCAGTGGTGAGGTTGAGCTTCATCACAATGAAACTGAACAATATGCTGAGTAAAAAGCTGACCCCAAAGGCTCTCCGAGTCAATTGGTTCCTCCATGATGGCACCAGAAGATGCTGGAACACCCTCTCCACAGAAACCTCTTCCTCTTTGAGTTTGAAGCTACCCTTTTGGCTCAGTCCATGATCATGTTCATCTACATGCTCCACTGACTCAAAACCATTATCCACCACTCTATCCCCACTTCCATTTTGAGCCATGATTTGTGGATTCTCCTTCGAAAGTGGTTCAAATCCCAAAACTTTTTTTTTTTTCTGGGAGTTCGGAATCTCTAAGGATGGTGAAACTTCCTAGATACTACTACCCTCCTCTTGTCTTAGGTTAAAGTCTGTGTTTCACCTTTATTCAAAGGTTGAGTTGGAATGTGCATGGTGGTTTACTTACTGGCATTTATTGATGGACTCATAGACATCAATATCAGCAGCTAGTGGATGACAGAGAGAGAGAAAGAGAAAGAGAGAGAGAAAATGTGAATGTGATAACTAAGAAGTTTGAAGACAAAAATTATGTAAAGCTACAACTTTGATAGATGTCTGTGTTAGATGGTGGAATAGACCAGCACACAACATCCTTGGATTTTTGAGACGTATAATCCTAAACCTTCTATTTTTATTTTCTTTTTATGTTCTTTTTTTCTTAACTAGGACTTTCGTAATTCTCTGATATAACCTCTAACAATAACTTTTTCTGCATTTTCTGTTTTTATTTTTAGAGGTTTTGTTAATCAAGTTAAGGAATTCAAAAACAAGGGTTTTTAAAGAAATTTAAAGTGCATAGTAAACAACTATAAAAAGAATACATTTTACACATTCCAATAAGTTTCTTATAATATTTTTTTAGCCAGTAACTTAATAACACTAATTAGATTTTCCTTTTTCCGATAAAAATTAGTTCTGTTTATTTTTTATATTTTTCTTCATTTCATTACATTATTATTTTTCTAAGATGGATATGAATTTCTCTTATTTTCTCTTTCTATAATTATTCTGTCGGTAGTAGTTAGATTAGGGTTGAATTAAGTGTATAGTAAAAAGTATAAATCAAAAAGTAAGAAATTATTTGATACGTTTGTTTTTTTGAATAATTGGGAAGCATTGATCATGAATTGTTAAAATAAAAATTAATATTTAATAATTCTGAATAAAAAATAATAATTTTAATTTTTTTTTGACTAGTTGAAATTTGTTTATCATTCTGAGATATAATCTTTCAGTAAGTACTAGGATTGCTTAAATCGATGGAAAGTTTGAAATAAGCTGTGTTTTTAAATAAGTTTCTTTAAAGTTTTAAATTTATTTCATGAATAATTAAATTAATATATAGATAGAGCTTTATATATTTAATTTTTTTTTTTTTGAGAAAATGAAGAAAGAGAGTCAAAGCTTAAGTTTGAAAAACTCGTTCATAAGCCTTAAAGCTAAACTTGAAAAATCCGTTTATATACGTTTACGTTTATTCCCACCATCTTTATTGCCATTAAATGGTTTTTCAGACACAAAAAGTAACGAATAAAATCCTAGTAAAAAAATAGTCGTTAAAGAATCCTAATTACTCATTTAATATGAAAATTGTGAACACCTTTTTAGATACCATTCTCCCATTAATATTAATTTAAAATTTTCTAGAAATATGCATGATCTGATTCGTGTCAACCTATGTTAGTTATCTAAAAAATTTTAGTCCTTTTTCACAAATATTGTCTTGTATATTATTTTTCTATTAAAGTATCATTAAATATTTTATGAAAATTCAAGAACAGAAGAGCTTAATTTAAAAAGTCAAGACTTCAATATTTCTTTAACTACATATTTAGATTGGATTTAACTTATGATTCCAATTTCAAACAATAGTTATTTTTCAGTTTTTGTATATAATTCTAAAGATTCAAATCAATTCATCACAAATTTGCTAATATAATATTGTTAAAATAAATTACTATAATTTTAGTATTATCTATTATAATTTTATATCAACTTTTTTTACTAAATTAAAATAAAATATATATAAATAATTCTTGAATCTAACTTTTAAATAATGAACTTTTAATTTATGAAATATAATTAAATTAGTTCTCCATAAAATAAATCATAATCTCACATAGTTTAACAATTAAAACTCATGTCAGTGGGATTATACATGATATTTTTTACTGATAAAAAAAAAAATCTTTGGGATGCATATAATATGCTTCTTGTTATATTTTTGTCATCTATACATTATATAGTATGAACAATGAATGTGGAAAATAATAGTGAGTTGGTCAACTTTTGTGTGAATGAATGTGCAGAATTGGTGTATTGGTAATAATTGGTAGTATTTTAATGTTTCTTCTTTTTCCATCCATGGTTGTTTTTTTTTTCCACCAAATGGATATACATTTTCTGCAAAAATGGTGTCAGAACATAACCCTATCTTCATTCACTGCTACACTTTATCAAATTGTCTCTTTACACTACTTCACACACATCACATTCCCATACCATTATTCTCCACGTTCTTGTATTATGCTAAATTATCTAAAATTAAATTAAATATTAATCTATGAAAATTTAGATAAAATATTTCAAAAACTGGTTTTCCAAGGCTAAAAATATACAAGTTTAAATTATTATGAATAGTTTAGATTGAACATATCATTTTAGGCTTAAGCTAGCTTGATAAACTTTATAGAGGAAGAATTGCTTTGATGGAGAGAACCTAATAACCATACATATCATTGATTAATCCAATAACTAATAGTTGTGACGAATTTGATTTCACAATTCCATTTCATTATATAAATTTTTTGTACGGTTAAGTAACAAATTTAGTATATATATATATATATATATATATATATATATATATATATATATATATATATATATATATATATATATATATATTTGTTATATCTGATCACTTTGAGACATGTTTTTATATTTGTGTTATGGAAAATTGTATTTTTTTATGTTAAATTAATTTAGATAAATTATTATAACTTGACTAATTGACCTACTTAAAGTTTTGAATTAACATTTTGTAAAAGTTGTTATTTTTTAATTAAGTTAATATTTAAAATTGTAATTGAATTTTTTTTTTTCAAAATCTTGATACAAGTGACTTAATTCAAGTGAACTTGTTGAATAGTAGATTGGATTGGATTTAATTTAATTTAAGAAAAAAAAAAGGTAAAACCCAACTTAAACCAACCAAATACGTTTTTAGTGGGTTAGATAATCCGTTTGCCAAATCCTATACTTAACTTAACTACTTAACTCAATTTGGAAACACCCTTTAACCTATGATGCACCTTATTCTAACAAAGTTTTCTTTCCAAAATATCATTTTCTTTTTAGTCTTAATAAAAATTCACTTTATTGAGTGACTTTTGAAACAATTTATATTATTATCACAATATATATATATATATATATATATATATATATATATATATATATATATATATATATATATATATATATATTTTGTCTACCGTATATACAGTTGATGGAACAATAGGAATGAAATTCGAAGTTAATATTTTTTTATGGACATTTTGATCTCTCTATTTGGTTCAAAACGCAATTTCTGATCCTATTTTAAAATAGAGATGTTTCTATCATCATATTTTAGTCTATAGTTTTGTCCAATCCTTAATTTTGTGTACATTTATTTCTTTAACTTCTTATATATAATGTCTAGGATTCAATCTCAAAGTGAAAAAAAAAAAAGAATTTTTGAGGGTTTGAACCAAAACTACAGGTTTTTAAAACTATGAATTAAACGTCTCTATTTTAAAATGGAAGAACACAATTACACACCGATTAGAATAGAAATACAAAATATATTTAATTAAAATTTTTATAAAAAGATAATATTTCAAAAATTAAAAACACATTTAAAACAAAATTTTATGATAACTTATAAGAGAAACTCATTTTTTTTTTCGTAATAAAAACATCAATTCAAACATAAAGAACAGTAATTTAAAATCAATTCTGATAAAAACAAAATGTTCTGGAAAGTCAACACTATTTTGCCCATTCCAAAGATATAAAGCCAAAAAGGTCCACAAAATTGGTTGGTAGATGGGTGATTCCTTAAACATGCGAACATAAATTCGATTTCTTGCATGAAAAAACTTTGTTAAGAGAGGTAAAAAAAGTACTTTATGATCTTCACATTTTAGGATATATATATTAATCCTTTGACTTTGAACTATAAAATTATCTTGCTCTCAAAAGAAAATAATAATAATAATAATAATAATAATAATAATAATAATTTTATTTAAAATTCATTGTATCACTCATCCAAATAAGTAATGTTGGATTATATATATTTTTTTATATATGGTTATGATTATAGTTATTGAGAAATTGTGGTTTTATATGATTATATGATATTAGTTTTATACATGTAAGATACCAGTTTTACACTAAAATTTTAAGACAATGATATTATGGATCTTTATGAGTAATAGAAAAATTTTGTTTTCCTTATGTTGTCCGAAAGATTTAGTATTTTTTGCAATAAAATACAATGATGAAGTGTGGTGAAGTAGGTTCCGAATCCATAAACTTTACAAGTTTCACGTGAAAACCAGCTGGCTTATTGTTGGTAATGGTGATCTTTGCATTTATTTGTTTTTACTTTCTTTTTCTTCCATGTCTCAATCTTCATTCATTTTTGCATAATAATAATTGGACCCATAAACAATCTCATAAACCCTCTTTCATTTGCTACTTTTTCTTGGTAGATCACACATAGTTGACAAAAAATATAATTAGAATTCACAATAGTTCTCGCCAACTTTTTCTTCTTTATATAAATAACATATTCTTTTAGATCACATCGATGTCATCATGATCTTCTAATATAAGAAAATAATATATCTTTGTTAATCTATAAACAAATAGGTTCCGAACCAATAATGCATATTATAAAAATACCAGATTTCTTCATAAACAACTGTTGAATGAGAAAGATGACATTAGTGGTCATCAAATGCAAATCAGTTAAAATATTGATTCATTCAGAGATACTTGAAATCATGTTGTACTATATTATAATATTTAAGGTTTGGTTATTAGACATAAAAGACTCTGATAGCTTAAGTAATGAAATCTGATGTTTAAGTTTTAAATAGGATTAAATATTTTTTTTTTTTTCTCTTATCTTTCGTTCCAATCTAGTCATCAAACATTTAAAAATGTGTAGATTTATTAATTTTAATCAAATTTTGTTGATTTTATTTGATATTTTAAAACGTGTTTAATAATAACATTTGAGTTGTTTATACTGTTTGACATATTTTTTTTTTAATGTTATTTATAAAAACACGTTTAAAATATCAAATAAACTTAACAAATTTTGGTTAAAAAAACTAAATTCATAAATTTCTAAAGTTAGAGGACTAGATTGGGTCAAAATTTCAAAGATAAACTAATTATATTTTTTATTGAAAGTTAATGGATAAAAAATATATTTAATCCTTTTAAACTATATAGTTGTTTTGGAGAAAAACTTTTCAAGTGTTATTATTTTTTATTATATAATCTAAATTAAAAAATATATATATTACTATGTCCTTTTCTAGATGTGAAAGTATACACAAAGTATATTATATTAAAGAGATGGTCTCATTGCTCTTCTAACATGATTTTGACTTGTTTTGTTTTTGTACTCACACCTTATATTTCGTAGTGTTTGTAAACATGGACTATGCTTTTGTCTCTAATATATGGTTTTATATATACAGTCAATCATGTCGTGCATCTTAATTCTTCATTAACACGTCATGATTAATTTAAACTTATTTTATTTACGTGATTTCCGTCGCAATTATGGAATTCATAATAATAATATTTAATTTAAACATGATTCTCTTATATTTGTAATCTGTTACAAAACGGGGAGAAAAAGAAATTACATGCTTTCGATTGTTTTGAGTGTAGTTAAATAAAAAAAAAAATTATTTCATATTCAAACTAATCTCTATTAAAAATAGTTTATTTTGAGATATAGTTAGTTTTCATTTATTCTTTTTCCAGAAATAAATTTTTAGTGTCAATGCATAAATGATAGTGTGTGGACTTTAAAAAAATTAAGTAAAGTTACAGTGTTTTCATATTAATTTATTTAATAAATTTGTTTGTTTAATAAAATATGCGCTTTATTTAAGAGAGAAAAGTATGACCATTGTTATATTGTCAAATTGTAAAATAGAGTAAAATAGATTGATCTAAGCCAAAATTTTAGTAAGGATGTGTATGATTTAGAAAATTAATTTTACTTAAATCAATTTTCCAAAATAGAAGTACAAATTAATTGTTTTTTATTCAACATGAATTTTTATCTTTTAATTAATTATGAAAATTAAACACATACTAATTCTTCATTAAAGTCAATTTTAATCAATTTTATATCGCAGAATCAAAACACACTAACTAGTTCAATTTTTGTTAAAGATCAAACATTTTCTTTTTCAGATTCTCAGATTCTGAAAGAATCTTGTTCACCCTGAATAATATAATAAAACCCATTTGTAACAGTGTTTATTTTAAATTAGTTATTGAACATAGAATATGAATTGTTATATTTAAAAAGATATTGGTGGCACTGAAAAAGGAAAATATTTTGTTACTTATCCAAAAGAGGTATTTATGTTATCTCACCGTCTTCAAATTAAAGGTATTTAAATGCAGTTAAATTGAGACATGCGAAAACAAATTGATCTTATTGCTTTTATTTTTTTATTTTAGGCTTAAATACTTTTTTTTGTCCTCATATTTTCGTAGTGTTTGCGGATGGTCCTCATCTTGACAGAATGTTTAAAATGATCCTCATTTTTACCAAATATTTACAATGGTCCTCATTTTCCTAATTCGTGTTTTATTTGGTCCTTTTCTGTAACGTCGTTTAAATCGTTAAGGAGCATTGTACAGGTGGCACGGTTTGTATTAGGGTGTGTTATGTGTACTGTACATGTGTGGTAATTAGAGATTTGAGGTTAAATAAGTGAGCTAGGGTTTTGGTAAGGAATGTTTGGGCAGTTGGTGAGTTTTGACAATCTTGTTCCTCCATTCCCAATTGGTGTTGCTGCAATCTTCTTCTTCCTGCAATCCTATTATATAGGTATGTTACAATCCCAAACTTCTTTCTTTACCTCTGGTTGTAATTGTTGGAGGCAACCGTGTTGTATCACTTCGTGCACTGTTGGTGGTTCAACGAGAAATAGATTAACCCCGATTTGTAGCTGCAGAGAGATGACAGCTTTGAGGATAGCAAAAACTCCAAAGAATATTGGTAGAAAATTTTGGGTACAATTTGTTTTTATGTTTGTGTTAATAATAAATTGGTTTTAATTTTTGGTTTATTGATTTACATAGTAATGGTTCCAATAATGTGGGCTGCAACTTTTTCAAATGAATGAGATAGATTAATGATTTGGAGAAGTCATTGAAGGTTTCCGAGAAGAGGCTGCAATTAGTAATAGGGTTAACTTGTATTGTTATTGTATTATTCGTACTGTTATTGTGTGTAATCTTTTAAAGTTCAATCTGTTTTGTACTATTGTTAAATGAAGAAATGAATTAGTTTGATTATGTTGATATTAGTTCCAACATGGTCAAAATGACATCTTAATCTGAGCATTGAAGTAAGTGATATTGATCTAAGCTTGGGAGAAATTAAATTGATTTAAGTCTGGAAGAAGTTAAATTCATAATATTAATTCATACTCATCAAAATGCACTACATCAATGTTTGGCAAAAGCGAAATTGAACGAAGTTTAAGGAAAGTCAAAATGCAGTACATCAATAATGAATTTTACATCAGAAATTCCAAAAAATAACTAAGACGTTTGTAGCTGCTATCATGACCTCCTTCTAATCTATAGTTGGTGCATTCTCAACAATTGGTGCATTCTCAGCAGTTTGGGCATCTGGTGCAGTCTCAGCAGGTGTGGCAGTCTGCTCATCCACAGGCTTATCTGGACAATTGTTACTGTTATATCCAATCTGACGACATATGCTACATTTTTTTCTATGACCTCATTTGCTGATTTGTGTGTTATCCTTTCTCAACTCCCACTCTTCCAACCTTCTTTTTTGTCTTGGGACAACAACATCGAACCTATCATCACTCATTGCCCTAAAGTAAATTAAACAGATAAAAAAGATGTATTATTAAGCCTACTTTAACGCAATGGGGGACCACTGCTACAATCAATTACAAATAAAAATAATGAGGACCATTACACCAACACCGACAACCAACAAACAAACCAACTAAAATAATACCCCATTGAACCCCACCTACAGACACAAACTACACAAAATCATGGAAGTAATTTAGAAACCATGCAGATCATCACAACAATCGAAAGACAAACAAATCCCAAAATAGAATTACGAAAACCCTAACCCACGAGCAAACACAACCCAGAAAACCTTAAACCCACTTACCTCGTTGATGATGATTAACTGGAAAATTGAAATGAAGAGCGCAATTGCAATCCAATGATGAAATGACAAGTATTAGCTGCTTCTTCTGCAAATCCGAGCTCAAGAAAGACGAAGATGAAGAAATTTTCCTAATTGCAAAATTTCCCCTAAATTGAAAAATTAACGTTAATTAGCCATATGTACAGTACACGTAACACACCCTAATACAAACCGTGCCACCTGTATAATGCTCCGTTAATGATTTAAACGACGTTACAGCAAATGACCAAATAAAACACGAATTGCGAAAATGAGGACCATTTTAAACATTCGGTAAAAATGAGAACCATTGTAAACATTCTGTTAAAATGAGAACCATCCGCAACAAACACTACGAAAATGAGGACTAAAAAGGTATTTAAATCTTTATTTTATAACTAATTGAATGAAATGAATCGATAATTTGGTTTTCTATTTAGTCCAATCTCTAATTTTGGTTTAATTTTCAGTCCTGTCAATATTTGTTTCATAAATTTCAATTAACTGAATACATTAGATTTCAGATTTAATTTGATTAAAATGAATAAAACATACGTGAAAATTAAACACTGTGCAAAATTATGAGTTTTTAAAAATAAAAAGACCAAATACTTTTAAAATATGTGAGCCATGTGAATTGAAAAAGAAAAGGCAGAAAAAAAAAAATTGTGTGAAAGAGTTGAAACGTGGTAGACACAAACATGGACCATAATAGTGATAAAGAATCCTGAATTTGGCTTGGAATTTGATCCTTACATATGCATGCGCAAATCTTTCAGCCTGCCATTGATTTCAAATTTGTGTTCATACTTCTTTTTTCGATTTAGAGGTTAGATCACTCTCACACCTACTGTATTAAAAAATAAATAATATTACGATTTCTATACTTTTAACTTACATCTCGACATGACTTAATATAAATTATTAATTTTTAAAAATATATATATATATATATATATATATATATATATATATATATATATATATATATATTAATAGTCAGAAAATAAAGAATATACAATCACAAAATGAAAATCATAATATTATTTTTTACTGAAAATGAGTTTTGAAGTTCAACAAACGAATTATTTGGCCATAAATTAAGAGAGTGAAAATTAAAAAACACTTTAAAAAAAATAATTTTTATAATCAATTAACTAATTTTCTATTTTTTGTTTAAACTTTTTAATAATAAGTGTAAACTAGTTCTGCTCTCGAATATTTTCTAGATATTTATATTTTTGGAAGGATATATATATATATATAATTATAAAAATACTAGGGACTAACGAAATGGATAAGGGTTCTCATCCCACCACATTCCATTTTTCAGAATGAGAGATAGATAACTACATAATCTTATTTGTTTACATATATAATAAGCTCATGAAATTTTTTATTTATTTAATATTATATAAGTAAATCATATTAATTGAAGTCACAAGTCGAATAGATCCACTATACTTTTGAGAAGTAAAAATATTAATAATATATAGTTCCAACCTATTTTTTATTACTAGATCACTGGACAAAATACACTCAACGTGAATGCAACGAAACGAATTGTCATAGTCTCAACTCAATAAATTTCTTTAATTCTTCACAAATATGTGTCGCATAAGTTATGCAAGCATTCAAAGTATCTTGAATTTATCCATAGAATACTCTCAAGTAAATAAAAAAAAAATATAGGTGTCATTGTTTTTAGTTTTTTAAATGCTAAATGAAAAGTGAAAAGTCACATCGTAAATTTATTAAAAAAAAAATAAAATCATCCAATTCAGTAACGTGAAAGTTTGATAATGTCATGGAAGAAATTTTAGGTGATGGCGTGCATGAATGTTTATTATTATTTTAAGGACTGTTTAACTTTTGGATAACGACGATTCCATGCGTTAAGCTTGCATCATATGTTTTAACTTTACCTAAAACTCCACATTTCTTGGATTTTAATTATTTTAACATAACGTAATATACTGAATTGATTATGATAAACATACATAACAAAAAATATAGAAGTTTGAATAAAGAATATCTCGTAAACTTAAGTTTCGCAAAAAAAGAGAGTTTATTATGATATGAGTAAAAATGTTGATATTAATAATGCATTTTTAGTTGATATTACTATTTAATCAGTATTACTAGCCAAAAATTAATTAAAAATAATAATCAATATGGTGCTTCATATTCAAATATTGGAAGGGTCGGTGAGAAAAAAGAACTAGATATATGCTTGGGTTGGAAAACTACTTAAAAATAGTTTCGAGAGTTAAATGTGGTTTTAAGAGAATACTTTTGTATTTTTTATTACGATATATAAGCTTTTGTTTTTTTATCCGAAATTACTTTTAAAAAAGTTTGAAAGATAATTTAATTTACTATATAACTTTTTTATTAAACTTCTTCAACCGAGTATGTCTTAAACTGGTTCTCAAATGATATTTAAGAAAATTTAAAATCATTTTTTTTTCATAAACAAAACTTAGTTTGTATGAACTTATTATAAAAGCGTAATTTATAGAACATCTTTTTATTTAATTTTTCAACTTCTTTTATGTTTTATGTAGGCTGATTTTAACCTATAAACAATTTTTTTTTTTCTTTCCAAAAATTCTAATAAAAATAACTCATAAAACATATAGTAACTTGTTAATGTACATTGAATTTGAAATAATTGTTTTCAAACACCGATTGAAGATATGCGAGCTAAAATCCAAACGTTAACAGAAAAGTGATGAAATCCCACGAGTCCAGTTATTATGATATTAAATAGAAAGGTTTTAGAGATTTCTTTTAAACTTTTTGAAGTGTTTCTTTAAACAATGTAATAAATAATATTTACAGTAATTATTCTTTTTAAGTAAATACAAAAAACTATACGAAAATAAGATTTGAAAACAAATTGATCGATTATTTTTGATTTTTTGTTGTTTCTGAAACAGAATATGAATAATCTATTATACCACCATTTAATTGATTAAATATAAATCGCAGAGGTAAGATAATTAATTGTTTACCAAATAATTGATTAAATATGAATGTATGTTTAGAAAAACGATAAGATAACAGATTATTGCTAAAAATAATTAATTGCTTATGTAAACTGATAATTAATTAATATGTTTTAAAAACCAATGTATTGACATGATAATACAATGAAATGATTACATTTTTTTTATTAATTATTAGATATTAATTAAATTTATGGACTAAAACTACATAAAAAAAATAGTAAATGAAAAATAAAAATGAATACCGATAAAATAGAATTGGTGGCAGTGTACGTGTGCATTTCTGTAGTGAAGGGCTGGGTAGGCCCAATTAATTGGTTTGGGCCTAACTAGTGATCCAATTTGTTCCGGGATATAGTAAATAGCAACAATAACAAGAAATTTTATTTCATTTTATTTTTTTAAATTAAATATATTTTTGATTTCTATATTTATATATAAAACTAAATTTTTTCACTCTTTAATAGTTTATATAAAATTCATCTTTATAATTCTGAAATGTGTGAAATGTATTCTGTTTTGAACGGAGTTAATATTTTTATAAGTTATGTAACAGAAGAAATAACTGGATTAGAAAGTGTGCTGGACGTCACGTCTAACTTAAAAAAAAATCAGTTTTTCTCTTTTCTTTTAAAAATGTCGTCTAATAAAACAATTTTTTTTATTAAATGAATCTAATTGAGACGTTTTTTTGAGACTCAAATAACATTTTATTAAAAGCGGATAATAGATATCAAAGTGAAACATTCAACTTGATTAATTAAATCTTTTAAAAGTAATTTTATTTATGTTTTTTGATAAATAAATTTTATTGAATTCTTAAATATGTGATTTTTTTTAAAATTATTTATTTCAAAAACGCTCATTTTAAATTTGAATAAGTGGGTCCAACATGGTGTTTAACTGGAACAATTCGATTTAGGATTTATTTATTTCTTTTCTAAAACCTTGATGGGATTGAACAAGATAATATTTATTTTACAATTAATATGCAGTGTTTACCTGGTCCTGCAAAGGATGAATTTTTTTTCTATAATTTAAACATTTGTTGTGAAACCCCTTAAAATCTAAATTTACCTTCTCACTCTCAAAAACCATCAGAAAACACCACTCTCATTCTTCCTCTCTGCTTCCAAGTTCTCCTTCTGTTTTCACCAATTACTCAATTCCCTCACCAGTTCCTTTAATCTTGTGATCAGATTCTGGAGGATCAGACTCAGCTGGACCCTCTGGTGTATCAACCCTCAGCTCTCACCCTTCTCTGTAGGTTCAAATTCTCCATTTTGGTTCAATTTCCACTAGAGTTCATCTGCTCATTCCTGAATTCGAAATTAATTATAAGTTTCCATCTTTTCTATGTCTTGCTACTGAATCTCTAGGTTAAATTGAGATCTCTGCCCACCTTGGTGCCTTTTTCAAACTCCACCAAACTCAATCTTAGCAAAAGAGGTAAGGGAAGCTAACTTCGATCAATTTTCGAGTAATTAGACTTCTTGTGTGTTTGGATGAGACGATTCTTAGTTTAATTCTCCTTTATGAACTGTATTGGTTTGCAATTGGATTGTGGTTTGGATTTCGTAACCTTGCATGTGAAGAACAGTGCAGAAAACCTGATAATTTCGCCTAGGCGAGTGGCTCTCGCCTAAGCGAAAGTATCAGGAGGATGCCTCTGGGTGTTGCGCGAGATCTCGCTTGGGCGAGCTGAGGTCGCCTGAGCGAGACATCTTCTCGCCTAGGCGAGCCAGCCTGGCCTGAGCGAGAGCTCGCTCTGTCATTTGAGTTGTCCACTGTAATGGGTCTCGCCCAGGCGAGGGTAGTTCGCCTAAGCGAGACTACTTCCTAGCCTAGGCGAGATTCGCTAGCTTAGGCGAGTTCCACTGCAGGGTTATACTTCCTTATCTGTTTTGAATGAATGATGGTTGTATTAATGTAAAAGAAATGATGTTTGCTTTTAGTATGTGGAATGATGATGAGATGTAGTATATCTATTTATATATTGGTATGAGGAAAGTTGATAAAATGAGAATTGTGAAGAGATGGGATGAGCTAGGATTTCATGGGAATTCCTAGAAAAAGTACATAGTGTGTGTAAACATTTAAGGACTCAGTTTTGGTTAGCATCCTAACGCTCCAATAATCCATTGAGACTCATGTAGAGTGTGATGGGTTATGTCGTGAGGAGTAGCAGGAGGTCCTAGTCTATGGACCCGATCAGTCATAGACGCGAAGGGGACTTACCTTGGGAGTGGTTG
>Ga0209589_1009704_pt1 | contig 14382 bp, 11 predicted proteins | sample CowpeawhiteBW_FD_187525 | JGI IMG/M metagenome (GOLD analysis project Ga0209589, IMG submission 187525) | Root nodule microbial communities of legume samples collected from California USA - Cow pea white BW (SPAdes) (version 2) | ecosystem: Host-associated > Plants > Roots > Nodule | place: USA... | reverse complement strand
GTGTAACCTTGGCGAAAGAATTTTATGTCAATGCCAAGGTTATCACCTCTGCAGCTCCCACCTTTCTCAGCTATGTACGGGGAAAAGGGTGCCCTTTGATGCTGACACGATCAATGAATTTTTGGGCACCCAGCTGGCTGATGATGTGGAATGCCAATTCTCAACGTTGGATGATGAGGGCATGGCGCTCGGAGAGCTGATCCAAGCACTTTGCTTGGCGGGTGAAGGATTTCATAGGGGCACGATTCAGCGAGATTCCCTTCACCCCTGGCCCGATTCTGGCCAACTTTTGTGCACGCCAACATATCTCCATGCTCCCATGTGTCTGATCTCACAGAGGGACGCGCCACCATTATGTACACCATCCTGACAGGTCGGGTGATGGATGTGGGACAGTATATTGCCAATGAGATCCACCGGTGTGCCAATGCTGCTGGCAAGGCCACTCTTGGCCATCCCTCTCTCATCACCCATATTTGCAGCCTGGCAGGGGTGGACATTTCTGTACCCCTTTGGAGAAAGCAATGCAGGACCTAGACTTTTCCTATTTTCAGAGGTGCTGCTCAGTTGCTCCCTGACCTCGGAGGCGCCACCAGCCACAACCAGAACCTGAGCCAGAGCCCGATGCAACCCGCATGATTGATATGCGGTTACAGGCTTTGGAGGCCAAGCTAGATCATCTTCAGCTCTTGGAACCCCAGATGCAAGCTTTATACCGGCTGGGGATGGCCAATGCAAATATGCTTACGGACATCTCCCTAACGATTCCAGAGCTGAGCACTCCATCAGCTGAGGAGTTTGCAGCCACTGTTGCTTGGCCTAGGGCCAGGCCACTTCCACTAGGGGAGGTGGAACCTCAGCTGCTGGAGATGAGGAGGAGGAGGAGCTAGACGAAGAGGGCAAGGATGACGCCTAAGCTTGGAGAGAGTGAATCATATTTTGCAGGACTTGTTTTGCTGATAGTCCTGATTTAATTTATGCTTTTAGATTTCAGTTTTAACTTTCTTTTGATAGTGTTGAACTTTGTAGCTTAGTGTTGAACTTTGTAGCTTGGTTGGTGAACTAATCTTTTGCATTGAATTGGTACTTTTCATGATCATCTTTTGTGCTTGTTATGAAATGATGTTGAATTGGCTTGTGAGCATGAGCTTGTGGTTGTTCTCATTTTGATATAGTGATGCTTGATTTTAATTGTGATCAATGATTTTGGCATATGTTGACAATTGTGGAACCCAAAGTACCTTGTGAGTGGTTGTGCCCCAGAGTTGATTTCTGTGAATGCTATCACTGTGGACTCATAATTGACTTTGCTTGAGTTCATTTGCTAATCATTTACTTGCATGCTACAGATGATCAAGGCCATCTTTCTTTTTCCTGTCATATAATTGAGCCAATCCTTTTCAAGTTGAAGTCTTGGGCAAACCCTTTGAGTCTTCTTTGAGCCTTAAAGATAAAATGTGTCATTCCTTGAACCTTGAGCATAATGAAGATATTGACTACCTTACTTTGAGCTTAAGAGAGCAAATGATTGTTAGTCATGAGTATGGTTCAAGTTTGGGGGAATTATTGCTGATACAAGGGAGCATGTTGAACCTTGAGCATAATGAAGATATTGACTACCTTACTTTGAGCTTGAGAGAGCAAATGAATGTTAGTCATAAGTATGGTTCAAGTTTGGGGGAATTATTGCTGATACAAGGGAGCATGAGAAAATTTGTAAAGTTTTTGGTTCAATTCAATTCAAAAAATTAGTTCACCAACCAAGCTACAAAGTTCAACACTATCAAAAGAAAGTTAAAACTGAAATCTAAAAGCATAAATTAAATCAGGACTATCAGTAAAACAAGTCCTACAAAATATGATTCACTCTCTCCAAGCTTAGGCGTCATCCTCGCCCTCTTCGTCTAGCTCCTCCTCCTCCTCATCTCCAGCAGCTGAGGTTCCACCTCCCCAAGTGGAAATGGCCTGGGCCCCAGGCCAAGCAACAGTGGCTGCAAACTCCTCAGCTGATGGAGTGCTCAGCTCTGGAATCGTTAGGGAGATGCCCCTAAGCATATTTGCATTGGCTATCCCCAACCGGTATAAAGCTTGCATCTGGGGTTCCAGGAGCTGAAGATGATCTAGCTTGGCCTCCAAAGCCTGCAACCGCATATCAATCATGCGGGTTGCATCGCGCTTGGATTCTGGCTCAGGCTCTGGTTGTGGCTGGTGGCACCTCCAAGGTCAGGGAGCAACTGAGCAACACCTCTGAAAATAGGAAAAGTTTAGGTCCTGTGTTGCTTTCTCCAAAGGGGTACAGAAATGTCCACCCCTGCCAGGCTGCAAATATGGGTGATGAGAGAGGGATGGCCAAGAGCAGCCTTGCAACAGCATTGGCACACCGGTGGATCTCATTGGCAATATACTGCCCCACATCCATCACCCGACCTGTCAGGATGGTGTACATAATGGTGACGCGTCCCTCTGTGAGATCAGACACATGGGAGCATGGAGATATGTTGGCGTGCACAAAAGTTGGCCAGAATCGGGCCAGGGGTGAAGGGAACCTCGCTGAATCGTGCCCCTATGAAATCCTTCACCCGCCAAGCAAAGTGCTTGGATCAGCTCTCCGAGCGCCATGCCCTCATCATCCAACGTTGAGAATTGGCATTCCACATCATTAGCCAGCTGGGTGCCCAAAAATTCATTGATCTTGTCAACATCAAAGGGCACCCTTTTCCCCCGTACATAGCTGAGAAAGGTGGGAGCTGCAGAGGTGATAACCTTGGCATTGGCATAGAATTCTTTCACCAAGGTTACACTGAATGTGCTAGGGTAGCTACCCAGCCTTTCCCAACCGCGTCTGATTAACTCCAGCTGGAATTCATTGACTTCCTCGGGCTTTAGAATAACTTTCCTCTCTGCCACAACTTTTCTCTGCATGACCACTTGGAAGCAGTCTTCATTGTCTTTTGTGAGGAAGTAGTGAGAGTAAATTCTCTCCTTGCATTTCTGCCCTTTTGTGGGGTTGCCAATGGCAATCTTTATCCTCTTGGGGTTGGAGGAGGATGCCATTTGCAAAATAAGCATTCGGTACAAAGAGGCAATTTAATTTTAGCATTGGAATGAGAGATTCAATCAAAAAGAGTTAATTGCATATAAAAACTAAGCTAGAACAACAAAAATATCGAGTCAATCAAGTGCAAAAACTATTGCATGATTGGTGCGTCACAACCCAAGCAGCAATCAATTGAAAATCAAAGAAGGAGCCAAAAAAAGGGGCCACCGCCTGGCCCCTTCACAAGTGCTGCCAGGCGCCAGAAGTCTTGAACCAGTGGCGAGGCGCCACCGCCTAGCGGTAAAACAGGCCAAAATGGCCACTGCCAGGCGGAACAAAACAGGGCAGCCATGGTTCATGGTGGACGAGCACAGAACAGCAAAGCAAAGGAAAAAAAAAAACAATGGCAGCCCAATAACAGCAAACACGCGCTTTTAAACACAAATAACAGTAATAACGATAATCAAAGCAAAGGAAACTAAAAAAGGGTATGTATGTTATCATCCTTAGTCTCCTCATATTAGAGTTTCAAGGAATGTGGTTTTCTTTGAAACACAGTATTTCTTTCCATCATATGTTGCACCATCATCTTCATCTTTATCTCTTATGCCCCAATTTTTCAGATTCTTCTAAACTTGTAAAACAATTCAAGCCTAGTGTTCTATATGAAAGACATTGTCACCATCCTCCAGGTGCCCTTCATGATTCTGCCCCAACACTTGACCCTGTCATTGCTCCTACACTAGATCTTATCATGTTTGTCCTACCTCTTCACAGGTCCACTCGATCCTCTAAACCTCATGATTGGTACGGTTTTTTTACACTTGTCTCTTTATCAACTATCTTGTCTTCCATTTATATTCCTTTTAGTTATACACAGGCTATATGGATCATGAATGTTGGAAAAAGACAATACAAGAAGAGCTACAGGCACTTCAAGAAAATCACACTTGGAACAATATGTCTTGTCCTCCTATGGTCAAACCTATTGGAAGTAAATGGGTGTTCTCTATCAAGCTTCATTCTGATGGCTCATTGGATTGTTATAAAGCTCGATTAGTAGCTCTTGGTAATAGACAAGAGTACGAGATTAATTATGATGAGACATTTTCTCCTATTGCCAAGATGACTACAATTCAGACCATTCTTACTTTTTTTTGCTTCTTAGTCTTGGCCACTGCATCAAATAGACATGAAAAATGTTTTTCTTCATGGTGATCTCAAAGAAGAAATTTACATCAGACTTCCTTCTGGTATGACTCCTTCTTGTATTGATGTTTGTAAACTACGACATTCTTTATATGGCCCCAAACAGGCTCCTCGGGCTTGGTTTGAGAAGTTTTGTACTACGCTACTAAAGTTCTTCTTCATACAAAGTCAATATGATTATTTTCTCTTCTTTCACAAATCTCCCACCAGTATAGTTCTCATTTTGGTTTATATGGATGATCTCATCATTACAGGAACTAATCATGGGTTAATTACTAACTTGCAAGCTAAGCTACATGAAACATTTCGCATGAAAGATCTTGGACAACTCACATTTTTTAGGATTGGAGGTACATCATTCGTATATTAAAGTACATTAAAGAATCTTCTGAAAAAGGTTTGTTTTATGGTTCCAATAACCGTACAAGAATTGTTTGCTATTCAGATGTTGATTGGGAAGAATTTCCTTCTGATAGAAGATCTACTTCCGGATATTGTGTCTTCATTCGTAGTAACTAGATCTCTTGGAAGAGCAAGAAACAAAGTGTTGTGGAAAGATCTAGTGCAGAAGAAGAATATAGAGTTATGGCCTCAGCCACTTCTAAACTTGTTTGGCTTAAGCAGTTTCTTAGATAGTTACAATTTGGAGATGTCACGCAAATTACACTTATATGTGTCAATTAGGTTGCTCTTCATATTAGTTCTAATCCTATTTTTCATGAGAGGACCACACATAATGAGATTGACTGTCATTTCATTCGAGAGAAGATTGTATCTGGAGACATCAAGACTGAGTTTGTTAACTCAAGTGATCAATTAGCAAATATTTTCAGTAAATCTTTACAGGGATTGTGAATTGATTATATTTGTAATAAACTTGATGCATATGATTTATATGCACCAGATTGAGGGGAAATGTTAGATATCTTAGATATCTTATCTTTTATCTTCTGGTGGTTACTCCATGGTGAAGAGGATGATGGTGGATGGCAGCTATAGTATTGAATATAGTAAAAACTAAGTATAGAATTAATCTCCACTGTGTAGAAAATACACATAGGGTACAATATTTATTATAGAAAATGATATCACTAGAATTGCTCAATAGAAAATTATCTATTCAGCCACTTTTAGACAAAATATTTGGGCTATCTAAAAGGTGTCATCATTTCACAAAAATATGCTCTTGATATTTTGGAAGAGAAAGACTTGACAAATTGCAAGCCCGTAAATAATCCTATGGCCTTAAATCAGAAGTTAATAAGACCAATTTCTTAGGGAGATATAGAAGGCTGGTGGGAAATCTCATTTATTTCACTATAACAAGACTTGATCTTTTTATCTTGTGCTAATTTAGTCAATTTATGCAGAATCCTCGCACTAATAGCGAAAATGTTATGATTTGCATTCTTTGATATGTAAAAGGGAACCTAGGACAGGATCAAACTTTAGGGTTCGTATTTTTGGAAAGTGTCTCACCTCTTTTTGTATCCTATATATATCCATCAATAAAAAGCAAAACAGTGTAAATTGAATACAGTGTGTTCTATCCATTTTATTTGTTCAAGTCCATATCACTCCAATAGTTCCATTTTATGTTCCCATGTGAGATCTATGCGACCATTGAGAAGTGATTGAAAGAAGTGAATTGTGTACCCGTCCATGGACAACCGAGCCAGACTCACCTTAACATATGGATAAGTTCCCCTGCACTAGTAAATACACTTCTACATGCACAATCCAACTGGCAAAGTCATCATTGTCAAGCATAGGCAACTCCACATTCTTGACTGTCTGAATTCCTCTAATGTCCCACCTTGTACCATTTGAATCCTCCTTGTTCTTACTAATTATGACGATTAACCTTTTCTAATTGTCCTCTACTTTGATCTGCATCACTTGTAGAATGAATTTGAGGCCTTCTACCTTTGTCTCAAGTGCTGCAACCTTGGCCTCCATCTTCTTGGGTGGCATTTGCTGATTTTGTCACCATAAAAATCACGTCTCTCCTTCTCTCAAGATTTGGTAGATCGGACCAAACGTTAGAGACCAAAACAAAGAACAATGAAACCGTGAAATTGGAAAATGATTTTTGTTTAATATTGAAACGTCAAATACAAAAGGAACAAAATCATACTGCCACAGACCTAGGCTCCCACAGAGCAGCTATTACCCTTTGTCCATAACAGAAATGTCGATTATTTTTCTCCCCCTTCCCCCTCTCCATAACACTCCTCATATAGCCTATATTTCACTTCATGCGTTTGTCAATTCCGTTACACCTACTACCACGTCAACCCTCATTTTTCCTTCTCTGCTCCTCCTAACATAGACCCTCCAAACCTTGGGCCTTCCCAAACAATCTAAGCCCTCCAGTCCTATTTACTTTCCAAGCAGCTTAACTTAAGGAGTCGTATCTTGAATCAATCAAAAAAGAGGTTTCAAATTGTCATAAAATTGGAAACAGTTAGTTCCAAAAGAAAATTAACTGAATTTTGGGAGTTAAAGGACCAAAAGTAAACCTTTTAAATTTAAAAGACAAAGACGAAATTTAATTAAAAAAAGGAAGCACAAATATATTTTAGACCTTTTTATCACAACATTGTTAATGAAAACTAGTATAGATTTAATCTTCAAGTAGAACTATCATATATAGAGAACAATCGGTAACAATATCAAAGATTTGCATTTCTTCTCTAATGTACAGGCCATACAGGCTAGAAAACAAAAGATGCTATGCTACCAAATAGTGTTAGCAAATAAACCTTTATGTGAATAAACTTATTCACTTGTATTTTTTATGTAAACAAAACATTACAATTTATAGACTTTATTTTGGCCTTTCATCTCCATGCCTTAAACTCTGTCATCAAGACACAATTATTACCTATTAACCAATACAATAAACCCAAAAAACTCCTAAACAAATTAACTACCCATAAAACAACTCATTAAATTTTCTTCCAGTTAAGTTTACCTAACAAATAGAAAGCTAAGCTTTGATCGAAATAAACAACCCTGAGCAATTAACAAGCAAGCATTATCTGATGGAAGATGTAAAATTCCACAAAACTCTAGCTCAGTCCCAATCTATTCCATTATGAACTACTGACTATAATTTACAACACTAGCAAGTGATAATCTTATACAAATACCAGGTTTAAGGTCACGATGAATGATCCCATGAGAGTGTAAGCATTCCATTGCTCGCGCAATATCCAGAGCAAATGCAACTGCCACACGCATATCCAAGCAGTTTGGCCGGATACCCCAAAGGTATTTGCGCAATGTTCCCCCTAACAGAAGTTCAGTTACAATAACCATAACTGGTTCTTTGCAGGCCCCAATAAACTGCCATCAGACAAATGTATACGTTATTGTGTGACTTATCTTTGCCCAGCTTAAAAATACATGCATACATACATATATACATATACATATACATACATATATATTCGAGCACCGATTAATGTTGTAACTATCTATCGCCAATCTCAATTAGTGTATACACAAGCACACTTCAGAAAAGAGAAAAGCTTTCATTCTGGGATGACCCACCTTAACTAGATTTTTGTGTTGAACTCTAGATAACATTGCAATTTCTCTGCCAAACCGAGCCTCTCTCCTAGAAATCTGTTCTGGGGTTTCACCCTTATTAATAATCTTAACAGCAACATTCTGATTTTTATATCTACAAAAATAAGAAAATCAAACAAGAAGACGGCACACAGTCATCCAATAATTCTCTATTCCGATCCAATAGTGGATGCAACATATGTATTTTTTTTCTAAACAAACAGATTATATAAAAAATGAATGCGAAATTGTGCATAAATCTAGTGCTATCCAAAACAGAACCAAATTAATTTTACAAAAAATAAACGTTGACTTACTTTCCTTCGTACACTTTGGCATGGGCACCTTCCCCAATTTTTGGCCCAACAAATAGTTGCTTGGGATCTATAAGCCACTTTGCATCCAGACTGAACTCCACAACTGAGTGAACCTCACTGCCAGATCCCATTCTACTTCCCCTAAAGATATTGAACTAACAAGTATAACAAGTAGCAGATTTACTCACAGTCAGCAAAAAGACCATGCCCTCTAAGCACTACAAGGAGCAGCTCATACACTTGTGCTACAACATATATTGACTTGTCGGTTGAACAAACCAAAAAGGCTCAACTGGGTACCCAAAAAGCACCATGTTCCAATTTTTTTCAGAAGCACTCACGAAGAAACCAACAAATCAGAATAAAAGGCCTTAGAAGCAATGAGTAGAGTAAAAAGGAAATAACACCTTTTACACACTTTGATTATGGAATGGAGTTGAAGGTTGAAAACCAAAGGTAGACACGAAAACTAATAACCCAGATGGAGATTTGGGACAAAAAAAAGGTTGGAAACTAAAGGTGGATGTTTTAGTGGGAAGAGATGAAAAGAAAGAAAGGATGATCACATTATTTTAATCTATAACGCGTGAGGCATTTCAGAGAGAGAGAGAGGTTCTGGTGGTAAAGTGAAGCCGCGGAAGGAATGGTGTCTGTGTCAGAAAACAGTGTCGCAAGTGGTGGTTGATTTTCTTTAGAATAAAAATGTGCAGGGAGATGGACTTGGAAGAAATCTAGATGCTATTGTGGGTATTTATAATATACAATAATAATAATAATAATAATAATAATAATAATAATAGATGCAAGACAAAAATATTAGCATTAATTAAATAAATCCATTAGAGGTACGGGGTATTTGAATAATTAATAATTGATTAATGGATGAAGTGAGTTAATGCTGATTATGGAGTGGACATTGTGGTCAGTGCAATTATTTTGTTAAGTTGGGCCGTTTAGTTCCAACAAGATTTACAAATGGGGAAGCTACAGTCATAATTAGTTAGGTAAATTGGGAGGTATCTCCTCATTATTGGAATGTTAATTACACCTCCTTAATTTCTAGTTGATTTTATCCCATCCTAACTGTCCTATTACCATTGTTTTTTCTTAAAAAGAATTAGTGATTTAAGAAAGAATCTCAGGTTTACTAGCTTAGCAAACCCGGATAAACGAAAGCTTTTCTCAACATTTATGCATTGGTTGTTTCTATAGATTTAAAAGCGTTTGTGGGAGAGTACGTGTGAGATGGATAAGAATTCAGATCCCTCAATATTGAAGAGATTTCCCTTCATTCACTGGACACCATCTGTAACGTTACTAATTTATTCTGGTTGTTATTTAAAATCACGCATCCCAGTGAAAATGTCCGTTACTTGCATTTAGATGGTTGGCTAGCTGATGAAGAAAATTTTTTAAAAAAGAAGAAGCTTATGTATAATAAAATAGTATAATTATATATATAGTAATATATATATATATATATATATATATATATTAATAATATTATTATTATTTATATTACAATTAATATTAATATATTTAATTTTCATTTTAAAACTAATATATTAAAATTTAACTATTTTTTAATTATAAATAACAACTTTAATATTATTTTTATATTTAAATTTATATTATCTTTATCTTTAAAGGTAAAATGGTAATCATATAATTTTATTCATTAAAATATTTTTTAATATATCATACTCATCACATCATACATAAATCTTGATAAATTTTTATTACAAATCTACTCATATCACACTATCTTTCTTTTAATCCAAACAACACCACAATTTCCTCTTGATCTTCTCAAATTTATTCATTCACCCTTCATCAAATCATCTTTTTAATCCAAACACACACTTCGTCGTCAAATTGGAAGGCCGAGCAAGTTTTATCCTAAACCTAATTTATTTTCTAAAATGTTTTGATTTGTTTTCATTTAATATAGCTATTACCGATTTTTTTTTATCGTATACACTAAACTCATAAGAAGATAAAATTGTTTTTCATTAGAATTTTATTTATCTCCTGCAAACAAAATAAATTCTCGCTAAAAAAATTAAAAAGCAATTTAGAATATTTCCCTTACTAGTTTGTAATAGAAAATATGGAAGCTTTTAATTAACTTCAATTAAATCTCATTATGTATCATTATCCTTAAACAAATTAATCAACCCTTATTTTTAAAATTTTATCCCAATAGTTTTTTTTTTCTTTTACGAATAATCCACTTTATAAGTGTTTATATATACTTCACTTTTAATTACATTAGCATATTGTTTATTATTATAATTAATTGATAATTTAAGGTGGATATAAATAATTTCAAATAATTATTGTATTATTTTAACTTTAATTTATGTTTTATCATAATATTTTGATTGTTATTGCATTCTTTTTCAAAAATTTCACTCTCTTGAACGTGATAACATGACTTAATCAAATATATACAAGGATGGTAATGGGACGGGACGAGGATGAGGATGAGTTTCACTATCTCATATCCATCTCTGTAGAAATAATTCATTTTCATCCCCATATACAAATCCAACGGGTATCAATCTTTTGTTCCATCCTCATCCCCACCGGATAATGGGTATAATGTAACACCAATTAAGTACACGAAATTAAAGGAAGCATCACAAGAAAGATAACATAAAAGCGTAGTCCGAGAGTTTTAAACTCAACTCCTTACAACCCATGACACACCACGATGCCCAAAAGAAAACTAGATAAAGAGTTTAACCAAAGGTACATAAATCTAAGGACGAACAAATACATGGGTCATAGCCCTAAAGAACTCATAAAGGAATTATAAACCAGTCCACGCGGACTATGCAGCGGAATCTCCACCCCCTGTTGTCCACGGGTGTTCCTCGCATCTGCTCACACCAACAAGTTGATGATCATCGCAAATAGAGTACCACACAGCAGATCACACAACAAAGAAAGTAGGGTAAGCTAGAGCACAAAAGATTTCATCCATCAAATCAGATATAAATTTCACAAAATCATACACCCAAATCAACCAAGCATGTTATGACTTTTCAGGCAATACACTACGACACGACTCGACTCATCCGGATACGTATAACCTGGTCGGATTCAGCGGATGCTTGCACTTGTGGTGGATACCTCTGTTCACCCCTGAGCTGCTCACCCCCGAGCTATGTGTTAAAAGTGTTACAATGAATCAATTTCCCTCACCACAAGGTTAGCCCTTAATGAATTTCAGGCCTCCTACTACTCTCACCACAGGAGTCAGTTCGCTCTAGGTGAGACTAACTGACTCCTTAGAGTGTCAGGATGCAACCTTACCTTGAATCCTTACCTAGTTATACAGATGGGACACCACCACGGACACCCACTAACAGGGGTCATGGAATTACGTCCTGACCACTGAAGCGCGACCCTGAAAGTCTCACCCAGAGACTCCAAGGAATTACGCACTGACATCGTCCAAACATAATCACACAGTTAATTAACATTCACCATGCATGTATACGTTCTTTATACCAACCTTTAAGACCAATGCCTTTCATGTTCTAGGTCCAACTCATTGCAACTCATCATAAACCATCCATGCATAAAGGATTTCCAACTCATCTCGTTATCATGCCTCTTTAATACCAACCATTTCATGCTCATTTCATGCCAAGGATTTATTCAACTTTGTCATTCATAATTCATACACCCTCTCACACATTCAAATATACCCCACATGCCATTATACAATAGCCCCATCAATTGCACACCAAGCACAAAAGAGTAGAGAAGTAAACACCCAACCAGCACGTACCCTCGCCAAAACTCGTCGCTCGGGCCAAGGGGTCTCGCTTAGGCGAGAAGGGCTCTCACTCAGGCGAGAAGGGCTTTCGCTTAGGCGAGTTCCCCTTCGCCTAGGCGAGAATTCGATAACGCTGGCAGAAGCAAACGCACTAGCTCGCTTAGGCGAGCTCACCTCGCCTGAGCGAGACAGTGTCTCGCTCAAAAATAGGGCCACCCGTTTGGGCGACAGCTCGCGTAAAAGGTCTGAGCGAACCTCCGCCAGACTCGCTTAGGCGAGTTCGACTCGCCTGGGCAAGATTACTAGTTCTCGCCCTGAACTCACCTGCAGCAGATGTATTTTCCAAACCCACCAATCATACAAGGTATCCCACGCACCACAAACAATGATTTATCCATACAAACATTCAGTAAGCTAAAAAACAGATAAAAAACAACTCAAACTCGAAACCCTAACTTCCCGTACCTAGAAGAAGGGTTAACAGAAGCCTTGGCGGCACGATAGCAAGCACTACAGCTCTAGGAGCGAGCTAATGAGTTGAAAACAGAGGGTAAACGGAACAAAGGGGCAGGTTATTACGAAACCCTAACTGTCAAATACGAAGAAGATCGATGGAAACCACACAATCCCAAAAAAAAGGCACTTATGTAGAGTAGGAACTGGTGTGAGTTAGCTCGAAGGAGACCTAGAGCAAAACCCTAGCAGAGCGTCCTGTGCGAGAGGAGTAAGGTGACAACTGATTTTTCTGAAAGAGTGAAAGTGGAACTGTTAGGGCAGACTAGGGTTCAGCTTTATACTTTGGGCCAACTCTTAGGCCCATCAGATTTTTGGGCAGCCCTTTTTGTTTAAGGTATAAGAATAATAGGGCCTTACATATAATCTCATACCCATACACGTATCTGTTTTCTTACTACTTCAATATTAATTTTTATAAAATAATAAAAAAATATGGTAAAGGAAATATAATATTATCAAATATTCAGTATAAGGAGGATGGTTGTTTCTTCGATAGCAAATACTTTGAAATAAATTATAATTGTTTAATTTTATATTAGAATACCATAGTTGATAAAATTTAAAAATATTTTTAAAAAAATATAAAAGAAAAACAAATATTCAAATTAAAATATATTTTAAATGTTTGTTTACTTCAATTTTTTAAATTCTAATGAATCTTTTTTTTTTATACACTAATAAAAGTTATAATACATGACTTCATCAAAATGACACAAAGAACAAATAATAAACATAATAATAAAATTTTAACATAGATCTTGTATTTTTGAACTCCAATATATGTTGGATGGTGATTAAAAAATATTCATGGCAATTACATTAAATTTGTATACTCTAGTAAATAAAATTTATTTATATAATTATAGAGAAAAATTATAGTATGAGTAATAATGAGTTAGAAAATAAAAAATAATTAGAAAAACTATATCGAAATAGTATTCTACAGGATGAAAATAAACAAAAAATTAAAAAATTAAAAAAATTAACAAATGTGTGTCTTAGAAACAATTTGAGAGACTATTGAAAGAAATCGTACAAAGGAAAATAAATGTATATAATTAAGGGTGTGATAAGATGAAAAATACCTTAGAGATCTATGAAAACTTTTCAAATATCAACATATATACTCAATGATTAAGAAATAACAAAAATTGTTTTAGCAAAACAAAAGAGTTCTTTAAATGAAACAAAAATTAATAAGTAAAGAATTTTTTTTATATTACCTAGTAAATAAAAGGTTTATGTTATTAAACACTTAAATTGAGAGTATTAAACATTCTCATGTGAAAGAAAAATATACAATAAATAAAAATATTAAAAAATAATAGAAATATTCAAATGTGAGACATAAAAAAAATTTTAATTGACATACATCATTTTAACATAATTACATAAAGGTTATGATAAGATAAAAAATATAGTAGAGATGCGAATGAGAATGAGTTTCATGACAAACCAAATAATTAGAAGAAATAAAAAATAGAAAGTATATATATAGGATTACTTAATTAATTATGAATATTTTAATAATTTAAACGAAGATAGAGATATGGCGGGGATGGGTATTATAGCGGACATATTTTAATAATTTAAACGAAGATACCTAGGGATGTCAACGGGGTGGGTAGGGTACAGGTAGTAGCTCCCCTGTACCCTACCCGATGGATAAATATCAGCCCCGTACCCGTACCCATATCCGTCGGGTATCTGTTATGCGGGTACCCGCCTATTTTTTCATATTCGCTGGTATCCACGAGTACCCGCGGGTATTTAAAAAAATATTTTAAAAAATAAATATTTAATCATAAATTCAAATAAAATAAAATAAAATACATCATTGTCATAAATTTTAAATAAAGTTCAAATAAAGTTCATACAAGTCCAAATAATTATAAAAATAAATATAAAATGACGTTCAACATAATAGAAATTCTTTA
>Ga0209589_1009703_pt1 | contig 14382 bp, 16 predicted proteins | sample CowpeawhiteBW_FD_187525 | JGI IMG/M metagenome (GOLD analysis project Ga0209589, IMG submission 187525) | Root nodule microbial communities of legume samples collected from California USA - Cow pea white BW (SPAdes) (version 2) | ecosystem: Host-associated > Plants > Roots > Nodule | place: USA... | reverse complement strand
CAAAAATCATGGAGATCTACCATTTGAATCCATAGAATTCATGTAGACTCATAGATGTTCGGTTGATTTGAAGGAAACTTGAAGAAAACTCAAAGAAAATGGAAGAACAACACAAAAAATGAAAGAACACAAAAATTGAAAGAAAAACCACAAGGAAGATGAACTTATCTCTTGACGTCAAGCTTGATCAACCAAGGCTCTAGATACCACATGATGAGTCCATCTTCAAGAGTAAGGAAGCCAAGGAGAAGCTATGCAGAATTGATGAAGCTTCCATGGAGAAGGATGAAGATGCAGAAGTTAGAAGATGAGAGGAGAAGTGGTGCGGCAATGGTCTTTGGAGAACCTCTCAAGTGAGGTTGGGCCAACACTCAAGGAAGGGGGCTAGAGGAAACCAAGAAGGAGAACTCTAGCCTAAGTTGATATAACCAATACTTAAAAAAAAAACATTTTTTTAACTAGGTAAATTTTCATCTCCTAAAATTCAAACTTGATAAAATCAGGAAAAAGATCCCACCACCTAGTACAAATGTTTCTATTGTCAAAAGAAAAGTAAGTTTGGAAGTACAATGTTGTCTCTTTATAGATGAGAGATACATGAAATCTCACATTTTTTAAGTTTATGCGACGTACTTTACCGGTGACTTTGCATATGCTAAGGAAATATGTTGATGGGGAAGGCTTGAAGCAGCAGCATAAAATAATACAATATAATGTAGAAATTTTATGAAAATAATATTACGTGGAAATATTACATAAATGTTAAATTTAAGTTCTGATATCAATACTAAAAATTAGCCTATATATTAAGAAGAATGAGTCATTTATGACAATTTTCATTCAGAAATTAAGAACGTGAAAAGTAATTAGGGGTGAGGAGAGGTCACAATTAAAATTAATAAGTCAAAGATGTCACATTAAAATTGATAATTGGAAGATATTTGTTAGGCAACTGCTATTACTCGAAGTGGAGCTACACTCACGTAATAAGAAAAGATAACAAAAAAAGAAAAAAAAATACTGTTTTTCATTCATTCCCTAATTTCACTCCATGGAGTGATATAAATAATGGACAGGATTGCAATACAAATTTAGTCTAATGAGGCCTTCTCCCTACACCTCCAACTATCTCTCTTGTACCCCAAAAACACATATATTTCCATTGTACCACCAAAAACACATATTTCCATCTTTGCCCACGGTAAAAACTAAAAGTAACTCACGGTAAAAACTAAAAGTAACTCACTCTCTCTTTGTATCACCACAGACCCTCTGCACTCCCAAAACTGCAGACTCCTCTGCACCCCCAAAACCACAGACCCCTCTGCACCCCCAAAACGCACTCCAATAAAAGGAATCAGATTCCCTGCACCCCTGCACCCCTGCACCCCAAATGAATAAATCGTTGACCTAGCAGCGGCAACCTTATTTCTTCTTCACCTTTCTTTAAGGTTTCACTTCTTCCTCTTCGTCCTCCACCATCCACATTGTTGCACACTCTTCTGCCTCTGCACACTCTCCTTTTCCTTCTGTAGTTGGCTCCCTTTTTCTCCCTTTTATATTCGTGCACCTCTCCTCTCCAATTGCATCTCCAATTAGCTCCATATTCTTGCACACTTCAACACTGCCAACACTCTATTGCCAAGGAATATAATCCAGTTAAGTTATTATATACCATGTATCTATATTTTATTTGATTTTAGGAATGGTTGTGCAATAGATCCATGCTTAATATTTGCTTAATTGGGTTTCTGTCAAACAAATTTTTTTTCACTACAAATGAGCATTAGATGTCGACATCTGTTTCATAAAAATAAGAAACAGATGAAACGAATGTCGACATCTATTTTAGTTTTTTTTTCATTTTTCACCGTTACGGATGTCGACATCCACTTCGCAAAAGTCTGAAATGGATCTCGATATCCGTTTCAGTTTTTTTTTCACCGTTATGGATGTCGACATTCGTTTTATAAAAGTCTGAAACGGATGTCGACATTCGTTTCATGTTTTTTTTTAAGTCAACTATTCTTCATTCTTTCAATTCAGTGACTGATTAAAATAAGTTGAGATCCAAACAGAGTTTTGTATGGTTACAGATGAAGTTAAAAAGCATAGCATGACTTTGTTTTTGTAAATAACCACATGTTTGTGTGAGATGACTTGTCCCTTCTGATGTTATTTATTTGTTTGTGTTTTTCTTATGTGTTTGTAACTGTGATTTTGTAATGCTTTTTGGGACATTAGGCAAACACAGAAAGAACATCTCATGTGCAATGAATAAGAAGGAATATATTGTTTTTGGGAAATTTTGATTTTTGAGGGAATGCAGATTAGGACCCGTCTTTTGGTTTAATGTTTGAGACCTTTTTTTGTCTCTGCACTATTGGAATGCACTATCGGAAGAGCGTGAAAGGAGAGAAAAAGAGAGGTTTATATGGAGGAAAAAATGAAAGCCGAGTGCATGAGGCTTTGCTGTTCCTTTGATGGAGTCATACAAACCATAATCATAATCAGGTTGTTTTGTGTTTCTTGGGGATTTATGTTTGCTTACGTGTTTTTATATTTGGTTACTGAAAATTTGAAACTTTGAATTATAGATATGGTTAGGACAAGAGGAAATTTATCTAAACGTGGTTCACATGATGCACCCGAGAGTTCTGCATAGGGTGCACGGAGGAGACCGACCGCTTCTGCTCGTAGAAGGGGTCAGCACGCGGCTGATGTTGTTGAGGATGATGTTGTTGAGCATCATGGTTCTGATGTTGCTCAGGACAAGGAGCAGGGGATTGGCCACGATGGTGCAGGATTTCCAGGTGGTCCCTCTAATACATCTTTATTGACTCGGTACTAGGATCATATTGCACATATCATATGGGAGGGTCAGGTTAGTAAGAAATATTTATAAATGTTTTATTTTATCGTTGTTGTGTATTTTAATTGTTTTATGTTTCTTTTTTCTTAGGATCGAGTTGTGAAACTAGTTTCCCATATTAAAAAAGTGAAAAATTTAGGACGTCCTCACCCTTCTATTCTCCCTTTTGTGGTAGCTTCTGGATTATCACCTCTTTGCGATATTTTATATGAATATCCCGATACTGGATTAATATTGGGTTTCATGGAGAGATGGCATCCCGAGACTAATACTTTTCATCTACCAATTGGTGAGATGATAATCTCTTTAGATGATGTTTGGTCTCTCCTTCATCTTCCCATCACTGGAGAGTTTTGCTCCACTGAAAATCTTGAATATGAAGATTCACTCGAGATTATGATGACACTTTTTGGTGTTGATCAGGCTATGACTTCTAGTGAGTTGAATCAAATTCGGGGTGTTGAATCAAATTTTGAATCGATGACAAGCACAGAAGGATTACATTATATCGATTAGCAATCGCATACCCCATGTCTGGTATAGTCATCCACTTGTCTCGATTAGCCTGTATATAATTAATTAGATTATAATCAAACAAAATCATAAAAAACTTTTAATAAATAAGTTCCAACATTAGTGTGTAAAAGTCATACCCCTGATGGTGAATGAATTAGCAAAGACTTTCTCAGTTCTTCCAGACGATCATAGCCTCCAACTAATGTTGCATATTCATCTCGCCATTGACTAAGTTCTTTGTCTAAATCATGTCTGATTAGAGGCCATGACTCTTCACCCATACCCAGCAATGCAGCAATGCATTTATACCCACAATGACCATCTCCCACTACATCTACAACATCCACTATGTAAGGCTGAAAAACAGGATTGATCTGTTCTAGCGTGGGTATTATCTTTTCTTGAATTACACCTTTGGTCTTCAACTTGTTTTCTGTTTTTGCAACACATGTATCTTTTCTTGAAGACTCAATGAAGGCGTCAACATGCTCAAAATATAAGGGGTCACATTTGGTTGACATCTTTGATTGATGACTTTTAGGTGCACCCTTCGTCTTAATTTTACTCGTTAGCGGCAACATCGATGTCATCGAAGGGCAAACTATGTCAGGTAATTTATGTTTGGTGGTGACTTTTCCTGCAATGTCAACTTCTTCGAAAAGATTAAGCAGTAGATCAACCTCTCTTTGAATTGATAGTTGCCCTTCATATTGTGAAGAGGACACATTTGAGAAGCTCAACCTAGTCCACATGACATGAATTTCTAGGAGAGGAATCATCCTAGGGTCATATCATGCTAATTCACATGCACATGGAAGACCATAAATCTGTCTGAGAATGTAGCCACAACGACTAGTATCGAATCCAATTTTCTTAACTCTTTTTAACTTTGGAGCAAGGAGTTCTAAGGTAGATCTAAAAACATATCCCACTAATCTTCTATAACTCAATGCCTTGTAAGAGTCACTCATCAGATTAATACTTCTTTCAAAAGACGCCTTTATTTTGTTATGTTGCAAGATAATAACGTTGTGAATTCCATCCCAATACGAACAAAGGTCTCTTATACTACTTCCAAGAACTTTCTTGAGGCTCTAGTGAGCAGACTCAACCCTAGTACAATTTATACATGGAATCATATAAACCATTAATGAAAAAAATGAATTAATAAGAAGATGCAAACATACCTGTTTGATGGTGTATTCCTTAAATGCATAACTTTGTTCGTCCACGCCTTGACAAAGTATTTCTTGTAAGGAATGATCCACAAGTCATTAACATATTCAAAGAATACAGGCCATGACTGACAAACAATCTCAAGAGGATTAACACAATCATTAAACTTTAACTCATCTTCACAGTCCATAACATTCTCCCATGCTTGGAATACAACATCCCATGCATCAACAGAATTCACTAACATTTTGCACTTTGCCTAAACATTTTTTTGAATATGGAAACGACATAGAAGATGATAACACTCAGGGAACACAATGCCAACAACATTCATTAGAGTCAGATCCTTGTCAGTTACAATGACTTGTGGACCACCCTCAGATGTCATAAACAAACTTCTTAGCCTTTCAAGAGCCCAAGTGAAATTATTTTGCTTTTCACTAGATAAAAATGCAAACGCAATTGAGAAAGTTAATCTTGTTGAGGTTACAACAACAATCTCAAGCAATGGCAATCGATATTTGTTGGTTTTGTAAGTACTATCCATTAAGAACACAATATTGAATGAATTTAACAACTTCAAAGCATCAGGATGGGTCCAGAACAGATCGCTAACCTTAGATTCATCAACACATATACTAAAATGGATATAGTGATCACGTTCCAACATCAACATTAACTGTTGTAACTCAAACCTTAAACCTCTTATTGAATGTTTGTACCTATATCTTGCATTATATACTTGCTTCAAAGTTGTCACATTACACTCATATTTTTCTTTGAGAGTGAGAAGTATATTTGCAGGTTTTACATGACTTTTAGTCATATCAATAAGCAACGAGTGTTCAGTGAACTTCAACCTACCCGCATACGGGTTACCAACTAAAGTAGATGAGACATCGTGATTATAGTACCCACATTTTACGTTCAACACCCATCCCTACCCTTGAGAGATGGGTTTGCCTCTCAATCTAAAGGGACAGTCACATTTTCTTGTCCCAGATAAACTCGGTTCTGCATCACATTTGTATTTTCTATATTTTCCACCTCTTTCACAGCCTAATAATACATGAGTCTTTTTTCCTAGTTGTCCATTATATTTATCTGATCTTAGAATAATAACAACAAATCCAAAATTAAAAGCAACCCCTCTAACCCACTTAATTAAATCTTCACGTGTTGGAAAGATATCATCAATTGTAAAGTGAGATGTATAATCTTGTTCGCAGATATCATGAACGAAATCAGAAAAATCTGACATGAGACTACAATTAACCTGAGAATCCACTTGAGAATTCAAGAAACTCAAATAACTAAAATGATGATCTTCCATGATGAGCTATAATAAATAGAAAATATTTTAATACGTTACAGAACCCGATTAAGGGCAACCACATAAGCAAAATATGTAATGCAACAGAAGAAAAAATTGATCCTTAGCTAAAACCAAAAGAAACCAACACAAATAATGAAGCGCACACACTAATATAATCACACACCTCACAAACTCACGCACACCACTACACCTCAATGGACTCTTTCACCTAGCACACAACACATACTACCTCACAAACTCCTGCACACCACTACGCCTCACTCACACACACTACAACCACACTCACTGCACTCTCTCACCACGCACACAACAAACACTAACTCATAAACTCACGCACACTACACCTCACTCACGCACACAACACACTCAGTACACTCTCACCACGCACACAACACACACTACCTCACCCAGATAACGCACTCAAACACACTGTCACCTACACTCCAACCTACATTGTCACCACCTGCACTCCAACCTCTACATTCCAACCTCACGCTCCCATTAAACCATTCAATTTACATATCAACTACTTCTGTATCATGGTTTTGCCTCAGTGATTCTTTGTCTCGCTTGCCTCCCATGACATCCGTAACAAGGAAAAAAAACACTAAACGGATCTCGACATTCGTTTCGTGAAAAAAGCCAGAAAATATTGAAATGGATGTCGAGATCCGTTTTAGGAAAATGTGAAACGGATGTCGACATCCGTTTCATGAAACGGATGTCGACTTTCGTAATAGGAAAAAAAAACAAAAAAAAACATCCCAAATGGATGTCCACATCCATTTAACATTTTCTTGAAATGGATCTCGATATCCGTAATGATCACATCGCAACAGACAACATTACAATATTCCAACAAACCATTAATAAAAACATGAAGGAATACTAACTTGCAACGTGCAAGAGAACGAGAAAAGCTATAAGAAATTTCAACCACGTGTGGAATGACCTTGGAGCAATGAATTTGGAACAGCTGAAGCGCGACCACTGCTACAACTTCAGATAAGGAAAGCAGGGACCACCACCACTAGAGAGAGCACCTTCAAATGAAAGAGAGGCAAAACTAGGACCACTGGATAGTGCAGAGAATAACGATAGAAGAAGAAGAGAACAGAGGAAGCAGAAGAAAGAAAATGGAACAGAGAAATATTGGGGGTGCAGCGCTGCAGTAATAAAGGAATACCAGTCGCAGTAATTTCAGTTTAATTCTCTCAACCACCGAGACAGGTAAAACATTTATTAGGGTTAATACTGTCATTTTTGGGGGTACAGAAGAATGCTTGGCGGTGCAGGGAGAAGCCCCTTGGTCCAAAAGGTGAGCCCTAAACATTCAACAAATATTTATAATAAAAATAAAAATCTTTCATCTTGCTTCTAAACCTTGTGCTTGGTGGGCCTACGTGTCATAGGGCCCGTAATGATATCACATCAAGATTGATATATTAAAGAAGATTCTTCACTTTGAATCAAAAGATTCATATTCAATAATTAAAAGTTATATTCAAGAATTGAGGGAAGGAACAATTTTTATAATTCTACAAAAGTTAACATAAACCAATTTATGCCATGAACCAATGCTACTAGGTTCATCCACTATGAGCCTAACTAGAAAATAATATTCATACAAATTACAAAAATATAGAAATAATTACAAAAGCCCAATATATAAAAGAAAATACAAAAATTAAATATATATTACAAGAAAAGAAAATAAAAATGTAAAAACTTTAAATCTATTGTTTACTCCTTCAAGCACTAATCAAGTTTATATATTGTTCTTATCCTTGTGACGAGATTTAGCAATGATTAATTATGCAAAGGACAATTTTTTTTAACATCCTTCTTTTTAAATACAGCACCAAATTGAGCATATTACTGAGAGCATAGAAAGTCTAATACTTTAAACCCTTTTAGACAGTCTAATCCTCTAAGTCCTTTTAGACATTCTAATCCTCCAAGTCCTTCTAGAGAGTTTAATCCTCTATGCCCCTCTAGACAGTTAGATGAGAGATGTCAAAATGGCCCATCGGGCTCAACCTGACCCATCATAGGTTGACCATTTAGTGAGCCAACCCAACCCCAATCACACTTGTAGCCTTTCTTTTTTAAAGTATTATCTTGCCTTTTCCCACTTAAATTCCATTTAGTGGTTGGAAAAGTAGCTTAAGTAAAGAGTGAACAGACAATGTGAAAAACGTTGCGAGATCTAAATCTTGACTCAAGAGGTCAAAGAAAATACAAAACTCCAAACAAAAATTCAAGGAATTTTAAAAACACAAAATAATACAATTAAAAAATAATAGAACTATCAAAGAGAGTTAAATGAGACAACGTAGAGACTCTAAGAAAAAACTAATTGTAATTCAATAGATCAATAAACCAAAAACAAAATTAGAGACAAAATTTGTGTTGAACTGTTGAATTTTTATTTTTTTATTTTTTGCTCTTGGATCCTTACTTTTTCTTTTTCTTTTCTTTTAATATATATATTTGTTTCCAAAACTCATGCAAAATCAAAATAAATAGTTAATTAGAACTACAATTAACAAAAAGAAAAGATAACTTCCACACATCAAATGTAGAACTGGGCAATTATAAGCGAAGAACCTGAAATGCTAAAACCTCAACAGAATTGGATAAAACCTTAGGGATCTTACTCCTTACAAAACTCTAAGAACAATGAACCGAACAAAATGTCAAAACAAAGTACATAAAATAAACATTAAAAAAATGGGTTTTCTTAAATGATAGAAAAAATAAGATAGAAGAGGAAATTCAAACCGAAATCTTACTCTAGATAGCAAATGATACGATCATATCCAAGAAAGAGTACGTTCACTTTTGAATTTGAATCCTCAAGAGGCACAAACAAAAAATAAGTCAGAGAAGAACGCAAAATAAAACAAAGATATAGACGTAACAATTTAATAGATTGATGAGTCATTGAAGATTCACCACAAAGATTTTCATCTTTGATAAGAACTAGAGTAAGTGATGCCACAATCTAGCATATTGATGAGTCAGTGAAGATTCACCACAAAGAAGTCCATCTTTGATAAGAATAAGATTTCTATGATAATCAAGAGAATCCTCTCTTACTGAATTAAAAAAAAAATCATATATTGACTAACCAAGGTGTCGACATATGTATTTGGTGCCCTTATATATAGGCACAAGTGTTTAATCAATCTAAGAAAGCCCAAAGACATCGAGCCCAAAATTAACTTGAAAATTCCAAAAAAAAAACATAAATTAGAATAAAATTACAATTACTTTTAATTGCCTAAAACTATTCTATAGTTATGTTCCAAGTCATGATCTTCATGTCTTCATGTCCTTTGAATTGCAAAGGTTCCTCCTCAAGTTCTTCTTGTTCCAATGAATCTTAGAAAGCTCTACCTTGCATTTTGCACATGTGGTAATATGGAAAGAATGAACCTGCTAAGTTGGTTAGCCACACTTGAAACATGTCTAGTTTGGAGCCTTTTTTCTTTTGAATGTCAATTTTCTCGCCCTCTTTTTGTTGAGGTTGTAGTCAGCTCCTAATCCTATAAATAGGAGTGCTCAACCTTGCATAAATCAATTTGTAATTTATATGGAGAAACTCTATCAAATTTGTAGCTCTCTCTTGTTTCTAAGCTCATTAGGATAGTCTTTCTTCTAGATTCCCTTCCTAGACATTTTCCTTGAGAATTGGTTGAAGCTCTCTCATGACCACATTTCAATCCACTCTCCAAAAACTTATGATCCTTCATCCAATCCACGTTTTCAATGCAGCGTAATTCCATGGAGCAGTTTCAAGTCACGTCAATGGAGTTGATTTCCATTATTTGGAACCAAACCTTTTAGTTCTTCCATCATAAAAACCCAAACTCTATGTCTACATGAAACAAATTTGATCACCAAAGACCGTTATAAATAGAGGTCCAACATAGCTGACCAAATCATCCATACACCATCATGTTTGATGTTGTCTTCCACATGGAAGACTAAACTTTCGAGGTTGATTCTCTTGTAGTTTCATAATTAATTATGAGGTTATTTACAACTATAGTGTTTTTCTTTAACTTTCTTCAAAACAAGGTATGTTTTATTTGTTCTTTTTGAGGTTTGATTTCTACTCTTATGACTGGTTTAAAACGCTTGTTGATAATGCAATCTTATTTTGTATTAAAATTATTGTCAGTTTACTTAATCATGATAACTTTTTGTTTAGGTAAAAGAGTAAAATTTCACATGTAGATGCTTGAAACATGTGAGGTGTAAACAACACTTCATACATAAATACTTCAAATGAGTTAAGTGTATATAAAAATCACTTGTAGACGCTTGGATTGAGTGAAAAACTAAATGAATTAATTGATGCTTGTTTAATTAATTAAAATATATGTACTTGTTTTCATAATTAAAAAGGTAAAAGAATAAATTAATATTCCACATGTAGATGTTTGGAACATGTGAAGTATAATTAATATCTCACTTGTAAACATTTGGAACAAGTAAGAGTCTTAACAAATTAATTATGCTTATTTACTTAATTCAAAATCTATTTATAAATTATATAAATGGTAATTGATAAAGATTTTGACAATGAAAGAGCATAAGAATCAACCTGTAACATCCCGTATTTATTACATAATTATTTATTTATTTATTTAAATTTTACAGGTCTTACATTCCCCCCACCTTATAAAATTTTCGTCATCGAAAATTGAGCTTACCCAGGAAAAATGCAGATAGGACTGCCTCAACTTACCTTTATCTTGAAATTCTCCCTTCCTAGTCTCTACCCTTTTATTTCAACCTTTAACTCATACATTTCCCCATGTTTCCTCCCGACGTTAGTCATATCTTAAATTGTGGTATCAATTTAACTCTTCCACCCTACGGCATAAACATGCGCTTACACCTCTCCTTGTTCTAACTTTTAAATTCAATTCCTCTTACCACTTGTAGTGTTAACCCCAAGAACTTATCCTTAAAAATCCCTCCGCCAAACGCGTTGATTCTGTGTTTCGACTTCACTTTTTAGGCTCAAACAACCAACTTATTTTTTTTCCTTGCCCACCGAGATATCCTTATGCATACTCGCATCTTCGATCAAGAGATCTTCTCAAAGGTCCTACACAACCCTTGCAAAACAACAGATCAAGTTTGACCTTGATTCTATAGTCAACCACTACAGATAACACACATATCACAAAACAACGAAAACCTAACAAGAAAGGTATAGGAGACAGACTCAACCTATTACTTTTCTCTCTTTTACCAAAACCTTTAGAATTAAGAAAGGAAGCTATCTCAGATATAGTCATGAGTGTGCACCCTCATCACTCTACCAAGACATTTTCTGTTCTTAATACTTTCAATTCACAAGTTCCTTTCCTGCGCACCAACGCTTCTTGGAAGAACCTCTCCTCTTGCGCACCAACGCATCGGGAAAGAAAAGTAATACCCCTTACTTGCTCGCCAAAACCTGGTAAGAGCATTACTTTCCTTAGGTCTTATAAGCAACTACCCTAGCCTGCTCACCAAAACCTAATAAGAGTACCACTCTTACCTGCTCACCAAAACCCGGTAAGAGCGCTGCTTCTACTAAGACCTGTAAGCAACAACTCTTGCTTGCTCATCAAAACCCAGCAAGAGTATCACCCTTACCTGCTCATCAAAACCTGGTAAGAGTGTTGCCTACCCTGAGACTCACAAACAACAACCCTTGCCTGCTCACCAAAGCCCAACAAGAGCCCACCCTTTACCTGCTCACCAAAACCCAGTAAGAGTGTTATTTTCCCTGAGCCTCACAAACACAACTCTTGTTTGTTCAACAAAACCCAACAAGAGCCCCACCCTTACCTGTTCACCGAAACCTGGTAAGAGTACCACCCTTACCTGCTCACCAAAACCTGGTAAGAGCATTGTTTCCATTAAGACCCATAAGCAACAACTCTTGCCTGCTCACCAAAACCCACAAGAGTATCACCCTTACCTGCTCACCAAAACCCAGTAAGAACGTTGCTTTTCCTGAGACTCACAACAACCACCCTTGCCTGCTCATCAAAACCCGGCAAGAGCCCACCACTTACCTATTCAACAAAACCCGGTAAGAGTGTTGCTTTTTCTAAGTCCCCACAAACACAACTCTTGTATGTTCAACAAAACCCAACAAGAGTCCCACCCTTACATATTCACCAAAACCCGGTAAGAGCATAACTTTCCCTAAGCCTCACAAGCAATATTCCTTGCCTGCTCAACAAAACCCAGCAAGGACATTGTTACTAAGCTTAGATCAAAGTCTTACAGTAACTCAAAACTCCATTTTACCCGACTCTCCAAAGTCCTAAGGGTAAAATGGCAACTCCTTTTACTCGACTCTTCCTAGTCTTTTGAGTAAAAGTACAACCTGGTTTTAAAAGTATGAACGAATTTCGAGCATACATCACACAAACTAACATAACATGCTTTACTACTCCAAAAACAATCAATTCGAACTTTACCTTATTGTTGTGGTGGCACTTCAGACTCTCCCCCGTTCAGGGCACGATTTCGCGTAATGACCTGGCTTGCGACAATTGTAACACTTCTTCTCTTCCGGCTTTGCTCCCGAAAGTTCCAGACAAACTCGTCGAAAATGGTCTCCCCCGCACTCGAAACACTCCATTGTCCCTTGTCCTTCACGTTGAGGTTTGGTGTAGGGTTTCTCTTGTTGTCTCTCGTTGATGCTACTTTTGTTAGGATGTGCCCTCATGACCCGACTTGGGTCCCTCTCTAGTCGTTCCACCATCTTTGCCTATTCCACCAATACAGGGAACTCTCAGATCCTCAGAGGTACGAGGAATGGACGTAACTCATGGTTTAAACCGCCCTCAAATTTTCTACAGCACCACTCTTCGGTGACAGCCTGTGAGTAGAACCTCGCCAAGTACTCGAACTTGTCAGTATATGCTTGTACCGTCATAGTCCCTTACTACAAAGTAAGAAATTCTGCTTCCCTCTCATATTTGGCATTGTTGGGAAAGTATTTCTCCAAGAATCATGTCCTGAAGTTAGCCCAAGTCACCTGCTCTTCACGGTCTGCATTAGTTGTTGCATCCCCACCCACTAGTACTCAACGTCTGCCACAAGAAGGAATGTGACGAAGGTCAACTTCTGTGCATCAGTGCACCCAATCGCTTGGCATATCTTCTCACACTCACCCAGCCATGCATCAGCCTCGTCTGGAGTGGCCTTGCTAGTGAACTTAATTGGCTTGTGCCTCATGAAATCTTCCATAGTCACAGGACGAGTAGGCACGACTTTGGCTCTAGGTTGCGTTGCATTAGGTTGCATCGCGTCCACCATCCGATGAATCGCATGTGCAATCTCATCAGCCCTTGTATTATCCCTTCTTCTCCTATTTGCCAAAGCTTGTGCGCGCCACATTTCAGTTGTATTAAACAACACATCTTAAGTCATGACTTATTCAAACAAAAAGGTTTAACACAAAAGAATTAACACACTAACTCGTAAGCAGAACACGATAAGCTCACTCCCCATAGACCCCAAAAATCTTTTAAAAACCATTGCTCTAATACCAAATGTAACATCCCGTATTTATTACATAATTATTTATTTACTTATTTAAATTTTACAGGTCTTACAGAACTTGTCTTTATATATATTTGTGTTTTTCTTCATAATGTCTACTTAAAAACAACAATGATCAATCAGGTGTGTGTTAGCAAAATTACATAATTACCCTACTTCTTATTGTGACACATGTCCCCTTTAATGGTTTCTAGTCATTTTGCACCCAACTACCACTCAATTAATCGAAATACCCCTACTTTCTTAATTTACAAAACTATCACTCAATAAATAACCTTACCATTCTTCTTAATTTACAAAAATGTCACTCATTAAATTCCCTGTTATCATTATTTTTATTATTATTATGATTATTATTATAATCATCATCATCATACTATCATCATTATTAGTAATAATATTATATTAGTATTATTATTAGTATTACTATTAATAATATTATTAATATTTTTTTCAATTAATATTAATATTGCATTAGAGATATTACTAATTTAATTAATGTTATTATATATTGTTAACTATTTTTTTCAATTTTATATAGCGTATATATTTTTTACAATTTGTAATTTTATTTTCTTTATATTATTTTTTTCAATATCTATTAATATTTGTAATTATTTTTACTATAGTTTATACTATAGATATATTTTTAATTTCAATATTTGGGATTTAAATAACTATTACATTTTTATTTAATTTCAATATTTTTACTACAGTTTTATATAATAAATATATTTTTATTATTTATAATTTTAATATGATTTGTTGACACTACAAGAAAACTTGGTTTTAGTAACTAAATTATTGGTCACTAAAATGATAAAATTAGTCACTAATTCAATTAGTAACCAATTTAGAGTCCAATAGTCACAAGTAGCTAAAACATAGGTAGCTA
>Ga0209589_1009698_pt1 | contig 14389 bp, 9 predicted proteins | sample CowpeawhiteBW_FD_187525 | JGI IMG/M metagenome (GOLD analysis project Ga0209589, IMG submission 187525) | Root nodule microbial communities of legume samples collected from California USA - Cow pea white BW (SPAdes) (version 2) | ecosystem: Host-associated > Plants > Roots > Nodule | place: USA... | reverse complement strand
TCTTCCAGATATTCTGAAGCATGATACTAATGTTCCAATTGTTCAATCAGAGGAGCCCCCTTTTAAGGTTCAAAAAATTATAGGTGAGGAGTTTCATATTAATTCTTTGGAACGTGATCCAGGAAAATGTCTTCAAATATGGGAATATCCAATGAGTCAAAGAGATGAGATTCAAATAGCTTATTTAAAATGGGGTCCATATCAAATGCAACTTGAAAACTATCCTTATTCTAAGGAAAAACATCCAAGGAGATTTCAATCTAGTTGGTTTAAAATGTTTCCTTCTTGGCTAGAGTATTCCCCGGCTAATGATGAAGCTTATTGTTTGGCATGTTATCTATTTAGTTCAAAGCCAGATGGTCATTTTGGATCAGATGTGTTTACTAAACAAGGTTTTAGATCATGGAGAAAGGTTAATGCAGGAAAAAGATGTGCATTTCTCAACCACATTGGAGATAGTCCTTGGTCACCGCATAACAATGCAATGAAAGCTTGTGAAGACTTGTTGAATCAATCTATGCACATTAATAACAATATAAATATTCAAAGTTCAGAACAAGTCTGCAAGAATCGTTTACGGCTCAAAATCTCTATTGACACAATTCGTTGGCTAGCATTTCAAGCTTGTGCATTTAAAGGCCACGAGGAAACACCAGAGTCAAGTAATAAAGGTAACTTTCTTGAAATGATTAAACTTCTAGCATCATATAATGATAAAGTGGCACAAGTTGTGTTAGAAAATGCTCCATATAATGCTAAGTATACTTCTCATCATATTCAGAAAGAAATCTTGCACATTTTCTCTAGAAAAGTAAGAAGTCACATTCGAGAAGAAATTAGAGATTCTAAATTTTGCATAATTGTTGATGAAGCACGTGATGAATCTAAAAAAGAGCAAATGGCTATTGTTTTGAGATTCGTAGATAAGGATGGTAATATAAAAGAACGATCTTTTTGATATTGTGCATGTTAAGGATACAACAGCCGCCACTCTAAAAAAAGAATTGAGTGTTGTTCTCTCTAGGCATAATCTTGATGTTTCCAATATCCGCGGTCAAGGATATGATGGTGCTAGTAATATGATGGGAGAGTGGAATGGGTTGCAAGCATTATTTCTCAATGATAATCCTTATGCTTATTATGTGCATTGTTTTGCTCATAGACTACAACTTGCTTTGGTGGCTGCTTCAAGAGAGGTCATTCCAGTTCATCAACTTTTTTCAAATTTGGCTTTTATTGTAAATGTTGTGTATTGCTCTAGTAAACGTCATGATGAGTTACAAGCTATTGAATTAGATGGAATAACTCAATTGTTAGAAATGGGTGAACTTGAAATTGGTAAAGGAAAAAATCAAATTGGCACTTTAAAACGAGTTGGTGATACTCGTTGGAGATCGCATTTTTATTCCATTTGTAGTATGATGAAGCTATATAATGCATCTTGTCTGGTTCTTCAAAAAATTATTGTTGATGGATCAACTTATTCTCAAAGGGGTGATGTTGATGCTGCATTGAATATGTTGTCTTCATTTGAGTTCATATTAATTTTACAATGATGAAAGAGATTATGGGAATTACTGACGGTCTTTGCCAAGCTTTGCAAAAACAATCTCAGGATATATTGAATGCTATGCAATTGGTTTGTTCTACTAAAATTTTTATTCAAAAGTTGAGGGAGGATGGTTGACAAAATCTATTGAAAGGTGTGGTATTCTTTTGTGAACAACATGACATTGATATTCCTGATTTTAATTCTACTTATGTTGCACGTCATGGCCGTTCTCGACATCAAAAAGATCATGTCACTATGGAACATCATTTTAGGGTGAATATATTTCTTGTTACAGCGGACAAGCAATTGCAAGAATTAAATGACAGGTTTAATGAGCAAGCAATGGAACTTTTAACTCTAAGCAATGCTTTAGTTCCTAAGGATGCTTATAAAGCATTTAACATTGAGGATATGTGCACTCTTGTGAACAAATGTTATCCTTTAGATTTTAGTGAGCAAGAGAAGATTAGTTTCAAATTTCAACTTCAACATTTTATTATTGATGCTCCTAACCATCCAGATTTGAAGAATTTATCAACCATGCTTGAATTATGTCAATCTTTAGCAAGAACAGGAAAGTCAAGGACATTCTATTTGATTGATCGTTTAATTCGTCTTATTTTAACTCTTCCTGTCTCTACAGTTACAACAGAAAGATCATTTTCTGCAATGAAGATTATCAAAACAAGATTGCGGAATAAAATGGAAGATGAATTTCTTGCCGACAATATGATTATTTACATTGAAAAAGAAATAGTTGAAAATTTTAGTTCTGATTCAATTATTGATGAGTTCAGGGATCTGAAAGAACGAAGGGCAATATTTTAGATATTTGTGATTTCTTTTTTAGTTATCGTTATACTAAGTTATGTATTCATTTTTATTGTGTTAGTGACAATAATGAAATGTATCAATTTTGGATGTATTATTTGGGTTCTCCCAACAATGTTGGTCAAGATCCGCCATTGGTTGGTCTCATGATTTTTCATAAGAACTCATTGTTTTGTTCAGCCGCGAGAAGGCATGAAATAATTCAAAATATTTGTAAAATTCTTTTTTCAAGATATTGTTGTTGTAGGAGAAAAATAGTTGCTTAGATGCTTTATTTATTTCTTTAATGACATCACCAAGACTCATTGCACCTAAACATATTTCAACATCTAACATCCAAGATAAGTAAGTTTTCCTCGTAATATCAAGGGCCCCAAATTCAAATTTTGCAAGGTTTGACAAGTTTAGAACTAGCACATAAAATATTAACAATAATCATATTTCATGTATAAAACTATAAAATTAATATAACAATATTAAATGTTAGAAAAGTAATCAAATATAAATAAGAATTATAATAATAATAATAATAATAATAATAATAATATAATACAAATAATAGTAATAAGACAAGATGGAAATTGATAAAGTCAAACAATTCTTATCCCAAAATTAAGAATATAAGATAAAATTGTAAATGAGGAAATGATTCGAAAGAGTTTGGGTTGAGGCACACATAACACTTTCCTTATATAGAAAATGTTCCCACTAGCTCAATTGGTTAGAACATCATGCTGATAATGTGTTATAAAATATAAATCTGATAATAGAAAGAAGAGGAAAATGGAGAACAGAGAATGGAGACTCATTTTCTCTGTCTTATTACTTGGAGGAAAAGTCCTATTTATAACTCAAAGGACATAAATCGATCAATCAATCATATGAGTAATTGTAGAAAATCAATAGACAACCATTTAGTTAGAGATGACAAATAAACTCGTCCCCGTGTGTATTGCCTGAACTCGTCCCCGTTTTTATGGAGAATCCTCGCATTGACTGGGTATGGGTATGGGTATGGAGAATCCCCGACTTTTTCAATTGGGTATGGGGATGAGTATGGGAATGTACATATCCCCACCATAATACCCGTCCCCGTTTAAATTATTAAAATATTCATAATTAATTAAGTAACATATATATATATATATATATATATATATATATATATTATTTTTTATTTTTTCTAATTATTTGGTTTGTCATGAAATTCATTCGCATCTCAATTATATTTTTCATCTTATCATAACCTTTATGTAATTATGTTAAAAAGATTAATGTCAATTAAATTTTTTTTATGTCTCACATTTAATATTTCTATTATTTTTTTAATATTTTTATTTATTGTATATTTTCCTTTCACATGAGAATGTTTAACACTCTCAATTTAAGTATTTAATAGCACAAACCTTTTGTATGCTTTTATTATGATTATTATTTGTTCTTTCTATCATTTTGATCAAATGATGTATTATAAATTTTATTAGTGTATAAAAAAGAGATTCATTAGAATTTAAAAGATTGAAGTAAACAAACATTTAAAATATATTTTAATTTGAGTATATGTTTTCCTTTTATATTTAAAAAAAATATTTTTAAATTTTATCAACTATGTTTCATTAATATTTGCAAATTTAATAAATATTTTGATTCTCAAGAAATTTTATTTAGTATTATAATCTAAAATGTAAATAATTATAATTTATTTTAAAGTATTTGATATCCAAGAAACAATCATCCTTCTAATATTGAATATTTGATAATATTATGTTTCCTTTACCATAAATTTTTATTATTTTATAAAAATTAATTAAAATTAATATTAAAGTAGTAAGAAAACGGGTATGAGTATATGTACGAGATTATACCCGTTACCCGGTGGAGATGAGGATGAAACAAAAGTTTGATACCCGTTGGATTTAGGTATGGAAAATGGGATGAATTTTTTTTACGATGATAGGTATGGGATAGCAAAATACGTGTTCGTCCCGCCCCGTTGCCATCCCTACATTTAGTCATAACCAATATAATGTTCATATGCTTAATGATTGGGGTGGCAATGCAAACCGGACCGCCTTGCATTTGGCCCGCAAAATGTGAGACAAGCTGGGCCACTCCACGTTAAAAATGCAAGCTAAAAATCTGGCCCGCCCTACATAAGTTCTGGCATGCAAACCCATGGGCTGACTCATTTTTTTTTAAATCTTATGATAAAACTTTCAACGTTCAACAAATTAAGAAACATTAACAAGTATACAAAATTAAGCAAGGACTTTGGGGAGTTGAATGATAAATTGGCAATTGAACATTTTGATGGTATTCATATTCATACTTTTGACATATACAATGTATTCTTCAAATTTTAGCATATTCAAAACTACATAACATTTGTCTTTTCCACTCATACAAGAATTAATATTTGTTTTTTGTCTTCTATATTAATAATTAATTTTCATTTAATAACATATATGTAATGCATGTAAAATTATTAAAAGATTCATTAATGTTGTGTATATATTAACTATAATAAAAATTTAATTAAATTTTAAGTATATAATAAATTGAGTATTTATTAAAACAATTTATTTGATTGAGTGTTTAATTTTTTTTTCATTTAGGATTTTGTTGCTTGATTTTTGTCTTCAATTGGAAGATGTGAATGTTAATTATGTGTTCTCATCTCTAGTCACCTATTAACTCATTTCTTCCTTCTTTCTCCAATTTCTTCCAACTTGTTAGTCAACTTGTTTCTTCGCTCTTCTGAAGTCAATTGAATGACGATAGAAAAAGATTAGAGGAAAACGCAACTTGATTGATAAGTTGAATTGATAATTTTAAACTATGTTTTATTATTTTTATTATTTTAAAGTTTTATAATTTATAATATATAACCTATAATTTTACAATTTTAAAATGTTAAAATGTTAAAATTTACAATTTTATAGTTTCAATTTTGATAGTTTGATAACTTCATAGTTTTATAGTTTTAAAATTTCATAATTTCAGAATTTTAAAATTTCATAATAAGAGGGACTCAAAACTATGTTTAATCTGTATTTTGAATGCTCTTACTACAATTTGGCGAAGTGTCTCGAAATGGAGTACAGGGTTCTTAGAGCCAAGTTGTTACCTCCATGTGAGAGAACTCAAAGTTTTAAGAGAGTAAATATTTGTACAATGATAATAAATACTGAATATAGAGAGTATGAATTGAGTCTTATTGTTGTGTATCGATTAAGTATTGAGTAAGTACTTCTTTTGGCAGAGGTGTTGTATTTATTGGCTTCCTTATATTATAGACATTTTATTCAATATATTTAAACAAACTCTATTACTTAGATATTTAAACTTGCTTAAACTTGCTCTTTGCATATTGTCTGAACATGTTTCCATTTTGACAAGGAATCTCCGCATTGAGTGATATGAGTATGGGTATTGAGAATCTCTAACTTTCTCAATTGGGTATGGGAATATACATATCTCCGCCCTAATACTCGTTTCCTTCATATCTTTGTCCCCTTTTAAATTATTAAAATATTCACAAGTAATTAAGTTACCCTATATATATATATATATATATATATATATATATATATGTATATATATACTTTCTATTTTTTATTTCTTTTAATTATTTGGTTTGTCATGAAACTCATTCGCATCTCCAATATATTTTTTATCTTATCATAACTTTTATGTAATTATGTTAAAATGATATATGTATGTCAATTAAAAACTTTTATGTCTCACATATGAATATTTATATTATTTTTTATATTTATATTTATTGTATATTTTCCTTTTACATGAGAATGTTTAATACTCTCAATTTAAGTGTTTAATAGCATAAACATTTCATTTGCTAGGTAATATAAAAAAATTCTTTACTTATTATTATTAGTTTTTGTTTCATTTGAAGAACTATTTTGTTTTGCTAAAACAAATTTTGTTATTTCTCAACCATTGAGTATATGTGTTGATTTTTGAAAAGTTTTCTTAGATCTCTAAGGTATTTTTAATCTTGTCATACCCTTAATTATACATTTGTTTTCCTTGGTGCGATTTCTTTGAATAGTTTCTTTAATTTTTTATAAGACACACTTTTGATAATTTTTTAATATTTTTATTTGTTATTTAATTTCATCTTGTAAAATATTATTTCGATATATTTTATCTAATTACTTTTTATTTCTAACTCATTATCAATCATAATTTTTTCACTATAATTGTATAAATAACTTTTATTTACTACAATATAAAAATTTAATGTAATTGCTATGATTTTTTTCTTATCACCAACCAATATATATTGGAGTTCAAAAGATACAAGATCTATGTTAAAAGTTTATTATTATGTTTATTATTTGTTCTTTGCATCATTTTGATCAAGTCATGTATTATAACTTTTATTAGTGAATAAAAAAGAGATTCATTAAAACATTTAAAATATATTTTAATTTGAATATTTGTTTTCCTTTTATATTTTTTTAAAAACATTTTTAAATTTTATCAACTAGGTTTAATTAATGTTTGCAAATTTAATAAATGTTTTGGTTTCTATGAAATTTATTTGATATTCTAATATAAAATATAAACAATTATAATTTATTTCAAAGTATTTAATATCGAAGAAACAACCATCCTCCTAATATTGAGTATTTGATAATATTATGTTTCCTTTTTACCGTAATTTTTAATTATTTTATAAAAGTTAATCAAAATTAATATTAAAATAGTAAGAAATCATGTATGGGTATGGATACGAGATTATACCCGTTATCCGATGAAAATGAGGATAGGACAAAAGTTTGATACCCGTTCATTTAGATATGGGATGAAGATGAATTTTTTTTATAGGGATGAATATGGGATAGCGAAACTCGTCTCCGCCTCGTCCTGTTGTCATCCCTACTTAGATATAATCAAATATTGAAATATCTTAGAGATATTTTAAAAATATAATATAATATGATAATAAGTTATTTATTATAAATTTGTGACTGTAAATATTTGGAAGATATTTCATAATATCTTAAGTATATAATATAATTTGATAATGAATTATTATATAGTAATATATTATTTGTAAATATCTCAATGATATTTCATAACATATCTGGGGATATAACAAAATGTGATATTAAGTTATTATATCATAAAATGCTATATATAAATTTCTTGAAAATATTTCATAATATTTTGAGGACATGAACATAAAAATTATATAGTTTTGTGAAGGTGTTATAGTAAATTTATTTTTCCTTTCTTTTTGTCATGTGAGAAATAAAGATTTATAAACTCGTTAAAAGTCTTAAGATTTTGGGTTAAAGATCATGTTAATTTTTTATGTGTGGGTTGAATTCATGTTTCAGATATTATATCTTGTCGGTAATCTTCCTTCAAAAGATCTTATATGCCAACTAAAAGAAATTGAAATAATGACGGTGTTATTACAGTTATGTTAAAATAATCCGAAATTTATAGTGTAATTAAAATTTAATTAATCGTAACAATAAATACTAATAGTAAATATATTAATGGTTAAAAAAATTGCCTCTTCTAATAACTACTATATTAATTTGCATGTAATAAAATTGATTTCCGATTCCACAATTTGGTACGTATTTTTGTTTTCTGTTTCTCATTCATTTAATTTGATTATTTTATTTAAGGGTTAATTATGTTTTTGGTTCCTTAACTTTCAGTAAATTTTGGAATTAGTCCATTTTGAAACTTTGAACCAATTTAGTCCTTCATTTTTTGACATACGTGGATTTAGTCCTTTTAATCAAATTTTGTTAAGTTTATTTGACATTTCAAGCACGTTTCACAATAGTATTTGACTTCACATTAAAACAAAAATGTGTCAAATAGTATAAACAACTCAAATACAATCCTAAAATGTGTACAAAATATCAAATAAACCTAACAAAATTTAATTAAAAGGACTAAATTCACGTATTCCAAAAGATGAAGGACTAAATTAGTCCAAAGTTTTAAAATGAACTAATTCCAAAATTTACTAAAAGTTAAGGGATCAAAAACATATTTAACCCTTTATTTAATGTCATCTGTAAATTGGTGTCATAATTGTATTTTTGTTTCATTTTGAAACTTGACCTCTATGCCACCTCAAATGTAGTAATTAACCATAATAGCTAGCATTATATATATATATATATATATATATATATATATATATATATATATATATATATATATATATATATATGAAATGATTCATCCTTTGTAACATGCAGCATTATTCCATCCAATAGAGAAAAGATAATAATGTTGACAGTGTTTTATTATGCTCTGGCTTTCACCATTTCTGCATTTTTTGCAGTGCTGAAATGGAACAGCTTAAGGTACTCCAGGAAAGGAATGCCTCCAGGGTCATTGGGTTGGCCTTTGGTAGGGGAGACTGTCAAATTTCTCACACAAGGACCAGATTTCATGAAAGGAAGAAAATTAAGGTGCTGTTCTATTAAAAACCTTACATTCTTCAACTTTTATATTTCTAATTTGTTTTATTTCAATACCCTTTTGCTCTTTCATGTTGATTTTGATTCTCTTGAATACTGTTTCTATCTTGTTTTTTAAGTTTTTTTTTTTTTTCAATTCCTATGATTTGTATGTACATTTTATGAAAAAAATTATCCTATTTAGATATATTTTTGACATTCACAAAACATCATTCTTGTCTTCTAATTGAGAAAGGTTAAAGAAAATTCATAAAAACAATTTTCTTTTAGATAGAAATAAATAAACATGTAATAATTAAGATTTTTTTAAAATAATTTAAATAAGTAAATTACTATTTTAATATATTAAGCTGGTTTGTTTATTTGTGAAACGCCCGAGATTTTAATAATTATTAAATATATTTATTAATTAGTATTTATAGAAGCTTTTCGAAATAATTAAAACGCACATGATTTTAATAAACCTTAAATGTATATATTAATTGGTATTAAGCAATAATTCGTTATATATTAAATTTGTATTTTTATTTGGGCAATGCATAAGAGAATAAACCTTGAATATATTTACTAACTAGTAATTGATAATAAAAGTTTTAAAGGATGACAAGTTATATATTAAACTAGTATTTTTATCTTTGCGATAAAAGTTAGGAGTACTTTATAAAACATTTTGAACGTTTAAAAAAAATCACATCAATAAATTTAACACAATATAATTTTATTTTCAGGAAATTTTTTACAGAACATAACCCATATATACCATTTTTTTTTTCATTTAAGAAAATATTTTTTCATGCTTCTTTTTTGATACACGTCCATTAATTGGACAAATCTAATTAAAAGAAAATTTGAAAATGAAAAAGAAATACAAAATAGAACTCATAGTTTAAACTTCAAATAAATAATTTTAAAAAATAACTTATCTAAAATAATTTCGAAAACATAAATCAAAGCACAAGTTAGACAAATACATGAAAATACAAACAAACCGATATGTTTAGTACATGGATTTCTCTGCTAAGAAGAAATAAAAGTTGCTAAAATTTTAAGCATTTTTAGGCATTTCTCTAATTTATGTTAGAAATTCCATATACACTAGAATTAGAATAGAAATATATTTTACCTTAGAATTTGGACAATTGAAATTATGAGTTATTCAAAGTGTATCAAAGTAATATTTATTATTTATTAGGTTTATTACATCATCTATTATCGAATTTGTACCGGATCATTCATTTATGTCTAATCATATTCACAAATATATATATTTCGTGAATATGATTAGACATAAATGAATGATCCGGTACAAACTCGATAATAAATGATGTAATAAACCTAATAAATAATAAAATGAATATATAAGTGGGTACATATTTGAAGCAAGTGGATTTTATCCTATAATGTTTCTCCAATTTGTTTTGTTGTTCTTGATCTAATGAAGAAGCCAAGTTTCCTTTGCATTCAGATATGGAAGTCTGTTCAAAACTCATGCATTGGGATCTCCCACTGTTATTAGCATGGATCCTGACATGAATAGATACATACTCCTGAATGAAGCAAAAGGCTTGGTTCCTGGCTACCCAGACTCCATGAGGACGATCCTAGGGACTAACATTTCAGATGTTCATGGTGCAGTACACAAACGAATCAGAGGCTCACTCTTATCTCTCATTGGTCCAATCGCAGTTAAGGATCGTCTTCTCACAGAAGTTGATGACTTCATGACCTCATTCCTTGAAAATTGGGATGGTAAAACAGTTGATATTCAAGAAAAAACTGTTGAGGTATGCATCAATCATGTAACTGTTTGATTAAACCTTCAAACCCACTGCTAAATCCATTTTTCTGAATCATGTTAGATTATGAAAGGATGAATCAAAACGGTTAAATGCATGAAACACTCACCATGCATATGATTTGTTGTTCTTTTCAGATGTCATTTCTTGTTTCCATGAAAGCTGTGGTGGAAGATGAGCCAGACTCTTTCCTTCGGACCTTCAAAGCCTCATTTGATAAAATGGCACTGGCAACAATATCCTTGCCATTCAAAATTCCAGGAACTCAATATTATCGAGGTTTGAAGGTATATATTGAAAAAAAAAAAAACTTACAATATTAATTATGAGATTGCAAATCTAAACTTAATTTCGGAAACGACTCAAGGGTTTGATAAACTTGAAACAAACTTGAGATAATTGTATCGCAGACCGATATTTTTGACACCACACTTTTTTTACACTTTTTTTACTATCATTTGATATTTTCCTTGATTATAAGCACTTTTCTCTTCTTCTAATAATATAAAAGTTAATTTTTATTAAGACTATTTTATCTTAAGAGAGTTGTTAAATAGTCGTTAAATTGTGTCAAAAAAAATTCATTTTTTTTGTATTGCGATGCAAGTTTAAGTAGTCTGAGTTTTGTTGGTAACAGGCTAGGGAAAGAGTGATTACTATGCTAAGTGAGCTGATAGCCAAGAGAAGAGCTTCTTCAGCTACTCATAGCGACATTCTTGATCGTCTTCTGAGAAATGAGGATGGTAAATACAAGCTAAATGACGAAGAAATAATGGAGCAAATCACAACAATTTTATATTCAGGTTATGAAACAGTATCAACTACTACAATGATGGCCATCAAATACCTATGTGATAACCCTGATATTCTACAGACAGTAAGGGTGAGTTATAGCTTTATCATTCTTTGCTATTAAAAGCAATACATCATGGTTTATGTATAAATATCGTTAAAAATAATAGTATATAAGTAGATAACTCTTATTTTAAAAATCGATTTTATAGAATTGAGTTAGATTTAAAATCTATTTCTTATCAAATACATATTTTAGTTTTGCCTGATTAATAAAATCCATTATGCAGGATGAGCATTTTGCAATCTTGCAGAAGAAAGTCCATGGAGAACGGATCAACTGGGATGACTACAAGAGCATGAGTGAAACTCGTGCGGTAACATTTTCTATATCCATATATGAACTAAAATTATTAGAACAAAGTGATGATAATTAACCTAAGAGATTTTCAAGTACTTTTGTTTTGTGTGTGTAGGTGATACTTGAGACAATGAGATTGGCTAGTGTTGTTAGTGGAGTGATGAGGAGGACTACTGAAGATTTAGAATTGAATGGTGTGTTTTTCAATTTGATGAGTGAATTGCTTTGTTACATGAATACTGATTTAGGTAACATTTGACTTATGGCAATCACTTTTTAGGTTATGTGATTCCCAAGGGATGGAGGGTTTATGCTTACACAAGGGATGGTAACTTTGATCCCATTCTCTATGAAGAACCTTTTACTTTTAATCCAAAGAGATGGCTGGTAAGTTACTCGATAATAAAGAATTAAACGATAATATTTTTGACAACTTTTTCTTTCGATTTGAGATAATATATTTTGAAAAGTAGAAAAATGAAAAAAATGAAAAATTACATCATTTAGAAAATATCAACTAAAAAGAATTGTCAATGTTAAAAATCATTTTCCTAAAAAATTACATTGTTCTTATGTGAATAATTGCAACACATGATATTGAAGATAAAATGATGCGATGCAGGAGAAAGGTTTGGAGAACCATAATCACAACATGCTATTTGGAGCAGGAGGCAGGGTGTGTCCTGGAAAGGAATGGGGCATGTTTAAAATCAGTATTTTCATTCACTATTTAGTCACTAGATACAGGTATGTTATTAATCCTTTGCCACTATTTAGAGATTAATTTAAACTCTAATTCATAAATTAATTATAATTTTTTATTTATATTTATAATAGAAATTATTTTAAATATTAATAAATTTTAATTTATAAAATTATATATAAATTAGTCAATATAACTTGTATTTTTTAAAATTAGTTATTTAATAAATTTTTGGATTGATTTCTCTAAATAAAGTTTATATGTAGGTTTAGGGATGGCAACGGGTCGGATCGGGCACGGATAGTGTCTATCCGCAATCCGACCCGCCAAAAAAAAATCCACCTGTTACTCACACATTTACCCGTCGGGTATCCGCTTAAAAAATATCCGCGGATATTTTTAAAACCCGCAGGTACCCGTGGATACCCGATACCTGCAAATATTTAAAAAAAAGAATATTTTATAAATTTTTTAATATAAAATTATTAAAATAAAATATAAATTAAATTAAATTATAATTATAATTAAATTTGACATAATAAAATATAGTGTTAATTTTAATTTTAATTAAATTTAACTTAATAAAATATAATTTTAATTTTAATTTTAATTTTTTGCGGGTAACGGATACCCGCGGGGATGAATAATATGATACCCGTACCCGACCCGTTTATAAGCAGGTATTAAAATACCCACTACCCGCTACCTGCGGGTAATAAATACCTGCGGGTAGTAACTATCCGTCGTGGATTTTATCTGCGGATATTCGCGGGCGCAGGTATTTTTGTCATCCCTATGTAGGTTGGATATATATCGTAGATATCCTTATTTTATATACTCTTTCTTGATAATAAAATAAATAGATTATTATTTTATAAATGTATAAGTATTTTAATCCTTTCCATCCTTGTTATTGTTTTTTATCTTAGTTTTAAACATTGAATACAAATATTGTAATGTTTAAATTGGATAGAATATATTATATTAAATTCAAAGAATTGATTAAGTGGTTATTAAGTAGGTGTTTTTTTAACCAACATAAATAAATATATTAATAAAACAATTAGATTGTTCAAATTTATATAAAAAAATGTATATTCAAGAAAAAAATGTTTTTAATTAGCAAGTATTATTAAGCATATATATTATTCACTTTCACTAAATCACAATAAAAGAATACATAAAAAGCTTGTTTAAAACACTTAAACATTGTTATTAGGAGGCCAAACACTTGTAGTTGCAATGTTAGATACTAGTGGTGCGCATATTAGTATCTCCTTTTCTTTTAAGCACTCATTAATGGTGGACATTTTTATGTCTTTGTAAGGACATTAATGTTCAAATACTTTTACTATTTTAAATTAATTGTGTATTATTATTCTTTTCAGATGGGAAGAAGTAGAGGGAAGCAAGACACTTGCGAAATTTCCAAGAGTGTTGGCACCAGAAGGACTACACATGAAGATCACAAAATACTAGGAAAGAAAGATAATCCTTCATAACTCTAATGTTTGATGAAGGCATTGTCATGAACCCCTATCATTATAATTCTAGTAATAAAATCACTGAGTGTTAAAATCTATTAGTAGTTATAGACATGACACTCATGTGTTTTCATGAAGAAAAAACCCTTTTAGTTTGTGTATTTATTAAGTAATGAATAGACAAACACAATCTATTTAATAAAATATTCATAAAAAAGTAAAAATATTTAAAATACATTAATTTCTAATTTAAAATGTCCATTTTTTATCTTTCATTTTCAAAAGAATAACTTGATGACATAATTCCCTTTTTACTCTGATGTTTTTTTTTTTTCATTTTGTTTTTTTTTTTTTTTTTTTTTTTTTTTTTTTTTTTATTTTTTTTTTT
>Ga0209589_1009697_pt1 | contig 14391 bp, 5 predicted proteins | sample CowpeawhiteBW_FD_187525 | JGI IMG/M metagenome (GOLD analysis project Ga0209589, IMG submission 187525) | Root nodule microbial communities of legume samples collected from California USA - Cow pea white BW (SPAdes) (version 2) | ecosystem: Host-associated > Plants > Roots > Nodule | place: USA... | reverse complement strand
TATATATATATATATATATAAAATGATTAATCAGATCCGGCAACTTAATTAAATATATTTTCAGTTGTTGAAACCATGTGAAATTAAACAGCAAAACGCGTATAAAATACTCAGAAGTAGAATACACGTTCTAGGATTTAATACTTTACCTAAGTGCTTAATTGATATTAAATATTATCATTGACTTAGACTTTTTCTTTTCTTTGTTGTTGATCAGGCAAGGAATTTTTCACTGGGTTTGTATCAGGACCTTCTGGAGGTAATGAGAACTTAATAATCACACTATTTTTCATTTTTTTACTTACGTATCATCAATCAATTATAATAATCGGAATTTATACTTTTTTAAATGATGTAAAAGTCAACAGATTTAAGCTGATAATCTATTTATTAGTTCGTGTTTAAATTAATCATTTGAGCAATTGGACACAACCATTGACTTCGGAATTAGCTAATCATCACAATTAATTGACTTCTTGTTGGTTGAGCTAATAAACCCTATAATTTTAATTAAATAATGATACTTTTTTCAATTCCATTCTAGGTAAATTTTAAAAACACAATTCTTAAGAATAGAGAGTGCACCTTTTGTAATGGTAATGCAAGTTTACTGAAGTCCAAAAACTTTGTCACTTCAACTTTAAAATAACAAATTATGAAGTTAATATTAACTGAAATGTTCTAAATTTCCATAATGACAAAGAAAGGATGAATGAGATGGCGACTAAATATATAGTTCTTTATTCTAGCAGCCAGGGCTAGTTGCACCAGAGAAAACGATGCATAAATAACATAATAAAAATGTTAACATAGTGTGAGAAACTAATTGTCATAATATATATGATGTAGACACCACTCATAATAATTTTGAAAATTATTATACCTTATAAATCGTTGTTCACACATAAATGATAAAATCAATACATAAGTGTCATACTAGATATTGTTAAAAGTGGGTCTTAAGCCTAACTCAACCTCACAAAATCGGTTTCGGCCTGTAAGTCATCTCGTGCGTGGGACAAGAAATTAGTAGGCAGTCCGTTAGCGGTTCGATATCGGATGGAACAGAATGTCCAAGAAAGTTTGATAGGATAGACTCTAACTTGACTCTGATATCATGTTAGAAGTGGGCTTTAAACCTAACTCAACCTCACAAAATCGACTTGTAAGATGAGGATTGCATCCACTTATATATTGTGAATTGACCTTATCTCTAATCGATGTAGGACTTCCAACAAATATTAACATGTTATTTAATAACAAATAACAGAAAATAAATCTCAGACGATATATTATTATCGTAAATTATAAACATAGTTTAATTTTACAAATTCAACTTATAAAGTAAAATTTGTATTTATTTATATATTACGGTTCAAAATATGTCTTAGATCTAAAAGAAAAATTATATTTAATTCTTGTATATGTATATTTACTCTAATTTGCTGTAACATTATATTGATTATGGTGTATTTTGGGTGAATTTCAGAACCAGACTCTGAAGAAATAACCGTTGCTGTAACAGATCCATCTGATACAGTTCCAGAACCTATCATCACAAGAGGAAGTAGAAAGGGTTGGGAAGTTCTTAAAAGCATAGTGTATGGTGGTTTGGCTGAATTATTGGCAAGCCTCAGTGTTGTAACATCTGCAGCAAGTGCTGATGCTGCCACAGGTATGAAATAAATACTTTTGCATTTTAATTTTTCTTTGGACTGAATATATATAGGTTGCATCTCAATCATGCATTAATTTACTTGAAATTAATAATACTGTTTCGTTTGGAAAATAATTATATAATAACTAATGTAAGTAGTCCACTACGGATGAATGAACAATCCCATATTCTCTTACTGTGATCTATTCGTTATTTTAATGAAAAGGGTAATGTGGATGTTATAATGAATAAAATAATAACAATTTTCTCAGTAGTATAAAAAATGAAATAATTTTGTTCATACTTTAAAATTAGTTTATATATTGAATCACCCAAGTATTCCTTATATATTAATTCATTCTTTTACGAAAATAAATAAGAATTTAATTTAAATTAATTTTGATTTATACAAAAACTCATTTTAATACTTGAAATTATATGATATCATTGACCAGAAGTTGTGGTAACAAGATTATATATGTTTTTTCTTCACATATTGTGTTTGCAGTGAGTATTGTTGCTCTGGGTATTGCAAATCTGATTGGTGGGCTTACAGTCTTGACTCATAATGTAAGTTTTTGTTAATTTTTTATTGCTGTATTTCCTTAACTTATAAACTCTCAATTTTTAATCTAAAAAAAAGTATTTTAAATTTAATATTTAATGATTAAAGTTGTTTTTTTTTTTTAATTTTTTGAGAGACTAAAACAAATTTATAATTTGGAAAACCACAAGTACAATTGCAGGTTAACATTTTTAACCATCACACAATAAATAAAATTACAGTTTTGTTTTCATTTTTTATTGTCAATATAAGAACACATATTTACTGTAGCATCTTTCTCTACAAAATCCTACTGAAACAAACATTTTTGTTTTTGACTATCTTCGACCCTAAAACATGAAACTAAGTGTTCCTATGCATGCATACAGCTTAGGGATTTGAAAGCTTCAAAACCAAGAGAAGAAGAAGAAAGTGAAACAAATAATGCAGAAGTTGACAAGTATTATGAACTACTGGGAAACAGGGACAATTTCTATCTGCATGCATTTTTTGCCATCTTATCATTCCTTATATTTGGGTTAGTGCCGCCATTAGTGTATGGCTTCTCATTTGGTGAGAGTGATGACAAGGATATGAAGCTTGCAGCAGTTGCAGGAGCTTCTCTCATTTGCATCACATTCCTTGCCATTGCCAAAGCTCATACCCAAATAACCAACAAAACTTTCATGACATACTTCAAAACTGTGACATTCTATGTAACCTCTGGAGTATTGGCTTCACTGCTTACTTATTTAGCTGGTGCACAGATGAAGAAACTGGTAGAACAGCTTGGATGGTTTCAACCAAAACCAAACTTTGCTTTCACTCTTCCGGAAATCAGTGTTGAGAATTCTGGATGGGGTTCATACTGAAAAGTATAGTTTGGTCCATTTTTTTGGGTAAAAGAAGAGATGATAGTGTTTTCATACTATTATGGGAAGTAATTTGTAGTGTTGGACAGTGTATGCAATATCAAGCTTTCAAGCTTTCATCATTCAACACTGATGCTAGTCAAGTTTATAAATGGGTGCTTGTTCTTTGCTTTTCTCATATTGGTTTGGTTTTGGGGGCATTTTTCACTATTTCATTGTACTGTGTAAGTTTGGTTGCAATTTCAGTTTAGTTATGAGTATCGAGTAACTTCTGATCAATCAAATAATGCAAGCTTATTTCACTGCAACATTTTCAAGCTATAGTAACATTTTTATAGTTACATTTATTAAAAAATGTTACTTTATATACTTTAGTTACATTTTTTTTTAAATGTTAGTATAAAGAATATTAACAGTTATATTGTATCATTTTTAAAAACTATAGGTCATTACACTTTTTTATGCTTTTAGTAACATTTTTTTTATTATAGTTATTACAAATGTTACTATAGATTAAATTTATAATTACAGAAACGTTTTTTAAATAAATATTATTATAAATTATATTTTAAATAAATGTTTATTTCTATTACCTACAAATTTTCTTGATAAAAATTATTCATAAAAATATTTTCAATTTTTATAATAAAATATTTTCTACAAAAAATATTTATAATTTTTTTAGATTTTGTTTTTCAGGTAATACTCACAAAATGTTTGTAAAAAATTGTTTCCAACAAATCAAAATTGATATCTTCAAATTTTTTGAATTAATAATAGTATTATAAATTGCAGAAAACTTATAACAAAATTTTTCATAAAAAATTATGTTTGAAAATCCAATAATTATATTTATCAATTTTGCTGCGTAATACTATATTTTTAAATTGTTTAATAAAAATTTGTAGCAAATCAACATTTTTGTATACTCTCATTTCCCTCGTCATAGATCGTCGTTTTTGTTGCATTGGAGTCATAGGTCGTCGTTATCAACTTTTCCTCTCACATTTTCACATAGTCTCCTCAATCTTTCGTTGATCTGGCAACGATTTCACATCTTCACTCTGATCTCAACGGCTCAATCTCACTCAGGTTTCTTGTTGTTTTTGCCCTCTTTTCTTCTTGTTCTCGCTCACCTATCTCTCGCCCTCTCATGGTCTCTCATGTTTTTGATTCGCATTGTTATGTTTTTTCACAGGTAATGGATTGAAACTCGTTCTGACATTTGAATATTAATTGTCTATTTTTTTTTTATAGGTTCTCGTGTTTCGACGTTTCATAAGTTCTGAGATTTTATAAGTAAGTTTTCTTGCTTTTTCTTTACTTTTCATTTTCAATTGTGGTTTGATTTGCATTTTCATAGGTAGGTTTTCATTTTCATTGGTACGTTATGTAATTCACATTATCAAATATTCAATATTAGGAGGATAGTTGTTTCTTCAATATCAAATACTTTGAAATAATTAAAATTGTTTACATTTTAGATTAGAATATCAAATAAAATTTCATAAAAACCAAAACATTTATTAAATTAGTATAGGAATTCAGTATACTAATTCAGTACTCTACGTCATAGGCTTGGTTTGCATTCTCTTCAACTTCTTCGCGAAGGGTACCTTTTTCTCTTCCCAATTCTCAATCTTTGCATTCCATTTCTACATTTCACTCCCATGTCAATCTTCACTCTCATCCTATTAATGCATTTTAACGTTGCTTCAACACGGTTATTTAGTATCAACTTGTTTCTTTCTTCTCGGGTTTTCCCTCTACCAATTCCCATGGCTATCAGAGGCGTGGATTTCAAGTGGTTGAATTCTCTCACTATTGTTGGATTCAATTCCAAGATCATTTATCCCAATTCTGATAGAATGTTTCATGTTTCTTGCAGGTATGATGACTTTTTGTTGTCCATGTTTGCCATCCGTATGTATACTTTGACAATTCAGTTTCTCAATTTACCTAATTTTTCAATTTTACTGGTGTTCTACATTTTCATTTGCCTCATCATTCTTTCTAACCTAGGTTGAAACAGTCTTGTAAGAAATACTAAAAATTAACTGAAATTTAGGCCACTCAAATTATACATTCCCGCACAAAAATGAATCATAGGTATTCTTTAACAACAAGAGACATTAGGAAATGCATAACTCATTTGATTCATTTGTTGTATGGTCTCATTAGTTAACTATGATCCGTTTTACACTAGACAGTTATAATATATTGTATAATGCAAGTAATGGTTTTGTTTCCCCTTCTAACTTGAGTCTTTCACTTGGATAAAGGGAAAACAACGAAAGTTGTTGAACGAGGGAGTTGATTAAATGGCAAAAGTTTTTTGGCCAAATTTTGATATAGAGTGTGAGAACTTCAACAACGAATCAATCCTGCAAGTTTCACTATTTTATCCTCCCTTGAATTGCAAGTTTGGTTTTCTTTTCTTTTTCTTAGAAATGGTCTGCAAATTGTGTAGATTCTCTCTACATTTACATATAGCTTAATTGGTTTAATGTAATCTCAAAGGTAAAAGGAAAATAAAAGCACAACAGAAAAGTTAAAAGCTTGGGTAATTCTTATCTTAATTAGTCTTTGTTAACAATTTAATCCTCACTTGAGTCTAAGGTGTAACACCCCTAATTTAGGATGTCACGAGAATCTAAAATTTGTGTTTCGTTTAAAAGTAAAATGATTATTTCAAAATATGTACTTATGCAAAATTTATAATTTAAATGTAAATAAGTAGTCCAAAACCTTCATTGGTAATAATAAATAAAAAAAAAACCAAAGTTCCAATTAACAACTATAAAACAAAAGAAATTTTCATAGTCTTCAATATTTGATTGAAATCAACTAAATAAATAATAAACCCCCTGAGTTCATTCCATCCTCTCCGCGGTCTATTTTGTGCCAGAAACATCTGCATTACCATCTGCTCTCATATAACACACACATTATACGATCATCGCACATACAACAAACACACCAAACAAACAAATAAGGGTAAGCTAACCATAACCAATGATGTATATACAATAAATCCAAAAATAAACATGACAAATAAACTCAACATCACGTCCAAGTAAAAAAACTTAAGCATTACAATCACAATCAAACTTTGTTTAGGATACACAACCCTCAACATCCAAACAACCATACCAAACCAAACAGACAATCACATTCATATAGAATTCTTAAACATAGTAATCATAATCAAGCTTTTTGTTTTCCGTGACCTTTTACCCCACAACAACATCTAGTTTCCTAGAAATGGATGGTTCAACGTGTCCAACTATCGCATACAGACAGTCTCCCTTATTCCTTAAGGAATTATGAGTAAAAACGTTGATGCATCGCACACTGGGCACTATACTCGGAACGAGAGCCGAAATAATGTGAAACATATTTTCCTTCCCCACTGCTTCACATAGGCGAGAGAGTACAACACTCAAACCAATCATCTACCATTGCTTCACACAGGCAAAGAGGACCCCTTTCCACTGCTTCACACAAGCGAAAAAGTCATAACTGGGTCTCTAGGTACGAAAAACCTCATACAACACTTAACTCCCAAAATTCTTCACGCAAACAACAACACTTTCAACATGCTCAATAGAAAAATCTAAATTCATATACCATTTAGTCATTCTCAACCACAAAAAACATATAAAATTCCAAATGGCAACCAAATACATAGCTACACCTCTATCTAATTATTTTACCATTTATTCCCTACGGTGGGCCCTACCAAGAGATTACGATGTATGGCTTTGCTTAGGAAAATCAAGTGACAAAAAGAAAATTAGAACCCACATGATACAACCACACCATGATGTTAAAAGGAACCAACCAAAAGCATAAAGAAGAGAAACTCAATTCATATGGTTTGCACCTATACTAACACTCTCAACCTATGGCTGCCCTATCATAAAAATGAACAAATGTGCATGTTGCCTCCTAAACATGGAACCTAAAATACCCAACCGTGAGACGCACACCTGAGGCCATGCTACATGAAGACTAACAACAAGACCCTGATGCAACAGTAGGAAAACCATGCAGAAATTTTTTTTAACCCTATGCATGAAATCAAACCTCACTTTTGAACATAGAAACCTCTGCAACAGCAACATGCCTCCACCATTCATCACCATGAACGTCCATGGCTTCCGTACAACCCAACGACAACTCCAATCACATCAGATCGAGAGTTTCAACCACCTCAATCATCTTGCATAACGTGACACCCTCCTTTTGTAATAACATGAGACTCACGTTGAACCCAAGACTAGGGTTTTTTGCAGAACCAAAGATGAAGCACATGCAAAGTCTATCCTCCCAACCCCAATCCAATACCTCAACTCTCTCGATTATAAACCCAATCGCGACCCTATTACGCACCTATAGCCGCCCTCGCATGCTTTTACTCAAAGCACCAGCATGATTCATGCACCAAACATAATACACCCAAAACTAACAAAACTACTAGGAAAACATGATGAAACTATGCACCATGCATGCAATACAATCACGTACCCGTAATAAAACCCAAGGTTTCAAAAAAAAACACAAACAAACATATAAAGAGAAGAAAAGAGAAAGAGAGAAAACAATCAAGCTTCAAACAACAATAGAAAGCAACCTCAGCTTCATACCTACAGTCATCTATACAACAAATACAGTGTGGCAAGGCATACAAAAAGAAAAAATAACACAAGTTGTTGGCTTCCCCTACTTGGATTGCCTCTTTCACTCTGCGTTTCTCCCGTAGCCTTCAACTCTCAACTTTTCTACTCTTGTTTCTCTCCCTCTCCTTTTTTTTTTCAAAACCTTAACTTTTAACCTATAAACCCCCTCTTACTCCCAATCTTTCTGTTAATATTCTCCAATTTAAATTTATTTTTCTTGACCGTTGTATTATTTATATATAATAATTCAAAAAGATAGAAAAGATAAAAAAATAATCTGCGTGCATCTCAACAACCATATATATATATATATATATATATATATATATATATATATATATATATATATACACACGCAAGTTGTAATGGCAAAGAAAAATAAGCACTGCACGTGACCAAACTTAATATAAAGAAAGAGAGAGAAAAGAAAAAAAAATGCAAGGGAAAAATAACCTACATTTCCACGAACCAGGTTCAAACCAATGTCCTTACCCACATAACACATACCACAACCATTAAGCTATATGCTTATTCATGATTTCATACGCGCTTATAAGTTTATAAACACTCATTTTCAATAAATCATAATTAGATTAAATACTTGAATTAAATAAACAACATCCTAACTCAATAATTAAATTACTTCTTCCATTTTAAGCATCATTCACTTTATAATCTTACCTAAAAATCCTAAGTCTTTCTCGGGTCTTACACAAGGTTAGTCTTAGCTATAGCTTTCTATTAACCATCTGTTAGGCTTTATTTTTCTATTCTCTTTTTCCTTTTTCATTGCCGTTATTCTGCATTATATATATATATATATATATATATATATATATATATATATACATGTTTCTCTCATAATAAAAGATAAAATCCTTCATTGATCATTCTTTTCACTTATTTTCTCACCCTAGGTAGCTCCCTATGAAAATGGGGAAGAACTGACTCTTTGATGGTAACTTTCTTTATTGCCTTTGATTAGAAACATATTTTAGCAGCTCCTTCTCTATTTTAATTTGAACAAATGAACAGAAAAGATAGTTGAAAACTAAATTGAAAAGCATATTAAACAGACATTTTTTTTGTTAAAACTCCATTAAGTCAATTGTAATAGAAGACTGAGATGCACTAGTGGATGCAACAAGGATACTTATATGTTTTCTATAAAAACATTACATTTTTAATGATTGGTTCTGTGTATATATTTATGTGTTTGTGAAGCAAGGATACTTAAGGACGAAGGAAGAGTGTTTAAATGGAGCTTCTTAGGGTATTGATTTGATGGTACTCTTTTCAGGTTTTTGGAAGGGGTGGTGGGGATTGGTTGTGGTGGTTCTGAACCAGAAGTTTTGACTAAAAAGGTATGTCTAGTGCTATTTATTTGCCTTTTTCTATTATTTGAATTGACTTTACTTTGTTTTTCTTTTTCTTATGCATAATTTTGTATAATTTTTTCTTTGTTTCTCTAATCTTATAGGAAAGAAAACTAGAGGAACCAAACGTTATGTGCCTTAGAAGAACTCTAGTCATTTTTCTTGATTTCTCTGTTACATTGATATTATAAGCCTATTTTGAATTTCATTTTGGCTAGGAACTTCCTTTGTTAAAACTCTTGTGTCAACCTCATGGATTCCCTGTAGACCCATGTGGCACTTTTGAAGTCATTACCAACTAGGTTGTGTCATCTTCAATATTGCATAATTATAGTTGATTTTTCTGCTGTGTTGTTAAAATAAAATAGTTGATTTTGTGGCTTTCTTTTTGGATGACAACATTACAATAAAGAAGCATGCAATGTAAATGTTGGTGTGCAGTATTTTAATATTAATTATGTGTTTTTTGGTTACATTTGTTGAAATATTACAAAATAGTTATAGTAACATTTTTATAATGTTGCCTTTATAAAAAACAAATATCACTAAAATTGTTTAGTAACAATTTGAAAATGTCTCTATTTAAAAAATATATATAACTAACGATACGTAGTAACATTTTTATAATGTTACTTTTTTATATAAAAAATGTTACTAAAAAATTTAGTAACATTTTAAAATGTTACATTTTTATTAATTAAATGTTACTAAAGCTATTTAGTAACAATTTTATAAATGTCTCAATTGATATGTAAAAATGTCACTAAAAGTTATTAGTAACATAGGATATAAGTAACATTTGATATAATGTTACTAGATGATATTAGTAACATTTTTTTATATTTTAGTAACGTTTCTTAAATGTTACTAATGATCATATATGTAGTAGTGGCCATAGATCCTTTAGTAATACTCAAAAATTGGGATTATAGATCTAATTCCAAAAACTTATGTTTCATAATTTTAGAACTCAATTTATCACATTCGATTTGATTCTTCTTGTATACAAATTACAATAATGTATATCATACCGCAAACCATTCATCGAGGGGTATAAAGGAGTCCATTTAAGTAAAAAATAAAGTTTTTCATCGATATATGAATCAAACACCATTTCCATTCCATACTCCGTTTCCTTTGCCTCTTCCTTAACATCCACCTCTTCGTTCGATCATAAATGTATATCAGATAACCTTCAAATCAAAATTCCTAACTTGTAAATAAGAAGAAGCGAAACAAAGAGAAGGTTCGAGAACAACAACAAAGGATAACAGCGAGACCATTGTGGCGAATGTATGAGACCAAGCCTATGGAGTGCCCATGAGATAGGAAATATCCAAACCCTAAACATAGTGTGGACAAAAAGAAGAAGATGGACATCTTTCTTCAATGAGGAGTTTTGATGATGATGATGACTTATGGAGAAATGTTGAAGACTTAAAGAATGCATGGAGCTTGAATTCAAGAGATCAATTGAAGACTTAAGAGTTTAGTTGTTTAAGTCTTGTAATATGTGTGTGTCATTTAAAATAGTTAAATTAGTAGGTAAAGAGTCAAAAGGCAAAATCCAAGCAATAGAGCATTGAGGGAAGGTTTTATTTTTACAAAACGCATTGTGATAATCGATTATCATAGCTAGTGATAATCGATTAACATAAGTATTTTTTTAATTTTTCAGAAACTTCTCTAGAATAATCGATTATCTTTTAGGATAATCAATTATCAGTGCGAAACAATGTTTTTCAGAAACTACTCTAGGATAATCGATTATCACTTATGATAATCGATTATCGGTGGAAGTTGTGTCTTAACTTTTCATATTCTTAATATAATTTCTAAATAGGCTTCTATAAATAAAGTGGTAGGCTTTCATTTACAAAAACAAAAGTTTGAGAAGTTTAAATACTTGAGAACTCTCTATGTGAAGTGTAAGACCCGTGGAATTTAATTAATTAAATAAATAATTAATTAATAAATGCGGGTGGGAAAATCATTTATGACATTAAATTATGATGAGTATGACGTAGAAAAGTGCTAGCTCAAATGGTTTAGAGTACTTTGGTTATGTGAGAGGACTTGGGTTCAAGTCCTATGTATGCCAATATTGTGTTATTATTCGTTATTATTTTAATATATGTTAATCATGCTATGAAATAATATCATAATTGGATGATGATAGTTAGCATGAAATATGAATTGGCATGATGGTTTGACATTGATTTGGCATTGTATAGTTGTGGGTTCAACTCTGGGAGAATCCCAAATTAAACATTCTTTTTGCTATTTTTGGCTTTGGCATGAAGGTGAAGGGTTGACGTAAACCCTAGAGAAAATAGCAGCCAAGAGGGGGGCTGAGAAACGGATCATAAAGGGTCAATGAATGACAATAAACATCACCATTAAGCCTTAGATTCGTTTTTATGTTATTACCTAGCTTTAAGACACCTTTAAAAGGCCAATGTGAGGTAAGGAGAAGGGTTTTGGCAAGTTGTATGTGTACTTAGAAAGCAGAGCACGAGAATTAGATAGTGGTGAGGTTTGAGTGCATAATTGTGGCTGATTGGAGGAAGAACTAAGGGGACTTTGGGTGAGCAAAGAGGAACTTTATTGGAATTCTCAAACTTTTAATAAGGAAACCAGGTTAGGGGAGTTTTTATATGTTAGAATTTTATGCCTGTATTCGAGTTGCATGAAATGTATTAAACTGTTTGATTATTGTATGTTTCTGGTTAAATTTTTGTGTTTCTGGAATTTTTCCAGAAACTGCCTGGCGGGCTGTTCATAGCCGCCAGGCGGCACATACATTTATACGTGTTCTGGGTTCCTGGGAGAGGAACCGCCTGGCGGCACACTCCCGGTCGCCAAGCGACGCATGGCATCCTACCCAATTTTGGGTTTGTTGGATGAAGCGCCTGGCGGTATTGGTTGAACCGCTAGGCGACGCGGGTAAAAATAACTCGTTCTTGGTTTTTTTCTAGGTTTCTCTGATGAACTACCTGGCGGTGACGAATTTCCGCCAGGCGATGCGAGTCTGTTGGGCTCGATGTTGTGTGATTTTGGGTGTTTTGGACTAAGTTGATCGAGGAAAACCAAAGGGGTAGTGGTTACGGGATGATCTAACTTGATTTCCATTGATTTTTAGCATAATGAATGGTTTAATATGATGGAACAGTGTAATTGAATTGTTAGGGTTGGATATTGGCGATTTGGTAGAACTGAACTGGACAAAGTTAATTATAATAAAACGAATTTTGTTGGAATTAGACTAAGTGATGATTGATGGCACTAGCATTAGGATCTTGGAGAGGACTGGTTGAGATAGAGAAAAAAAGGGCATCCAGATGGTATGAGGATTATTTTGCAAGGGCTGCAAAACTGGGAAATTGTCCAGAAATCTATGTGCCGCTTGGCGGCACGGGCTTTGCCGCCAGGCGCCTTCACAGCAATATTATTTCTGTGTGGTTGCGCGAGACAGTGAGGATGTGGGGGATTTTTTAGGTTCAGGTTGAAGAGTGAATGAAATTGGGAATGTTAAGTGGTGAATGAGAAATGTATTAGTTAGAGGATTGAGTTGAGGTGGAAGGATTTGTTGGCAGGCTTTAGGTAATTGTAATGGGAAATTAGAGACAAACTTGGTAATGGTAATGAGTGAATTGTGAATTGGTAGGGTGAGAAATATTAACATAAGATAAATCTGTGTATTTTTATCAAGCATACTGGGATGTATTACATGAATGGAAGTGGAAATTTGGATAGGGAATTAGTCACTTGAGGGGTGATGTACCTAAGTGGTGATAACTTAGCTAGAATTTGGAAGTAGAAAGTGAATGATGGGAGCAGGTTTGACCCCTTTAAACCAGTACAACGCAGGTACTGGTATGGCGCTTGGCAGTAGTATTAAGTCTGCCAGGCGATAGTTCTACTCCAGGGAGATCTATAAGATGCGAGGCGCCTGGCGGTGAAGGATGTTCCGCCAGGCGATATCTGCAGGACTTGAGGTCTACTAGAGAGTTGGCGCCTGGCGATGTGGTCTGTTCCGCCAGGCGGTGGCTGCTGTAATTGCGTGTTTTGAGGCGCTTGGCGCCTAGCGGTACGTGTCCCCCGCCAGGCGGTCTGGAAGTTGTAGCGCCTAGTGGTACGTGTCCCCCGCTAGGTGATTTGGCGGTTGTAAGTCCTAGTTATTGGACTTTGTAGGGTGACCTACAAGGCTTTTGGTGATGCTTCAAATGTAAGATTGCTGGGTTCTTTGAGTTGAACTCGGAACGTATCCCTTGAGTTGAGCTCGGGATAGGGTTAAGCACGTACATTCCTGGAGTTGAGCTCGGAATGGCATCCCTCGAGTTGAGCTCGGGATGGCGGATGAACACGAGGAACCCTTGAGTTAAGCTCGGGTTGGCGAGTGTTACCGGTGTGAGTGTGCTGGTTGTGGACAGTACGGATGGGTCCAGATAGATTGCTCTCCTCAGTAAATCGCTGACGAGTTTGGTAGTCTTGGGACATTACAGACTATGTTCGTAAATGGGAACTCCACCTGGCGTTACGGTGTATGATCCGTGGCATTGGTTCCCGCACGTGCTCTATCGATTGTGGCCGATAGGTTTGGCAGCAAATTATCTTGGAGTAATCACTAGAAGAGGTAGAACACGAATGGTCTGGTTGTGGCCAAACGATAGAGACTAGAGAAAGAGATTGTATATTGGTTATTTGCAGAAAATATAGTTATATGGTTGGTTATATATTTATTGTTATGATGTATGTTGATTGCATAAGCTCACCCTATCTGCTTGTGTTTAGCGCTGATCGTGTACGCGGTACATGTGAGCAGAGGATGTTGATGCAGGTGGTGCCGGTGACGCATAGATACGGAGCGGGGGATAGCATGGGAGACTTTTTATGGCTTTATGTTATTTGTATTTTGAAATAAAATGTAAAAGTCTATGAGACCGTTCTGCATTATTCAGTTTTGTGTAATCTTGGATTTGGAATTAAATCTTGAAATTATAAAAGTTTAAATTTCCCGCGCTTTTGGGAAATGAAGTTTATTTATAATTGCGATATCTTTCTGATATTAATTGTTTTATTTATTTAAACCAGTAATATCCTAACGGGATGTTACATGAAGGCTTTGAAAAACCTAGTGTGGGTAGAGCAATGATAAGTGCCAAAATTCAGTAAAGATTCATAACAAAATCTGGCACTTATGCTTTTAATTTGTGTTCATTTCATATTGATTCTCCCTAAATCTAAGTTTCAATCACAT
>Ga0209589_1009696_pt1 | contig 14395 bp, 13 predicted proteins | sample CowpeawhiteBW_FD_187525 | JGI IMG/M metagenome (GOLD analysis project Ga0209589, IMG submission 187525) | Root nodule microbial communities of legume samples collected from California USA - Cow pea white BW (SPAdes) (version 2) | ecosystem: Host-associated > Plants > Roots > Nodule | place: USA... | reverse complement strand
AAAAAAAAGAAAAAAAAAAAAAAAGAAAAGAAAGAAAAGGCAAAAACGAAAGGGTGTGTGTGAGGTTTGGTTTAAAAGTGAGATAAACGGAAGCTATAGGGAAACACAGACACATATGATATAACCAAGAATTCCCAGACATCTCCTTTTGGGTCCCTCACTTTGTGTCCTTATCTTCTACCTTTTTGTCCTTGTTCCTTTCCGGTCTGGTCCTCCTTCCCCACTTTTATAGCCACCACCCACTTCACTCACTCATGTCTTCTACTTCTTCTTCTTCTTCTTCCTCGTCATCATCGTCATCATCAACTTCAGCCCCGTATGACGCTGTTGCTGCTCCTGATATCCCAGGACCTAGTACGAGGAGAACCGCGCAATTTGAAGGCCCTTCCTCCTCTCGACAACGTGCTATGAATGAGGTCTTGCCTGAGCCTTTTCTTGAGGCTTTGGCCAACCAACTCGCCATTGATGCTGCCAACTACAATGGTCGTCTTGCTGCTGCTCCTGCACTTGCCAATTTGTTTCAGGTACTTTCTCTTTTTTTCCCTTTTTTTTTTTAGTTTCTTCTTCATCATCTCCATCTTCATCTTCCTCTTTACCCCTCGTTTAAAAAACATGCAATCATTGTTCACATTGTCTGTGCTTGCTTTGCTGAATCTGACCAAGGATTCTCAGTTTGCTTAAAATGAAGATTTGTAGAATCTTCAGCATGTGTAACTGATAGCTTTTTCAGTTCCGTAACTGGACAAAATATTGGTCAAGTCAAACATGAATCTAGCATTGCAACCTGCAGATGCTGCTGCTGATTCTTTTTTATTTTTCAATAAATATCAACACCACGGTCTATGACTTAATTATATTATATGTATATATATTATTATTTTTATTATATCCACATCCTTTTTCTATGTTTATGCGGCAACCTTTTTTTCCTGTGTTTAAACTTTAGAGGCAAACATTCAGGTGAATGGATAAGGAGACATGAGTGCCGATTTAGGTTTAAGTTTTAGATGCTTCAAGCATCCGAGAAGAAACTGTTCCTTGAAAGCACTTTACGTGTGTCTTTTTCAAACCAAATATGTGTGTCCCTTTCAAAAAAGGGTGTGTTTTTTCTTCTTTGCAACGTTTGTTCTCTCTTCCCCTTCAAAAATGTCTAGTTTTGGACCTCCTTTTCACAAACCAATCAAAATGCTCACACTGCCTTCGATTTGCTGTTTCCCTTTCTCGGCATGAATCCTTTTTGACTGAGCTTTTTCCTGCTATCTAGGCTAGAAGATCCATTGCATGCCTTTTTTTATCTCAAAATATGCAGATACCAGTTTTTTCCTTTTGTTTAAAAAGAAGTTGCTTTCTTAAACACTATCATAAGGACGGAAGCATAAATAGTTATTAATGTCTCATACCCAGCGTCCTTGCAAGTGTACCATTTCCATATATAGATCGTTGCATATATATTTCGGAACCACACCATTTCTTTTTCTTTATTTATTATCGAGATTAGTGAGAGAATGTATCTGTCCACACCATCAAAGTATTTAATCCTTTTCTAATAATTTTTTGTGTTCAAAGAACAACGTTTCCCGGTGTGCTTCGAAACAATGGAAAACTGGAATTAGATTTCGAGTTACATCAATACCTACCATGAAAATAAAAACGGTTTTCCTTTACTTGCATTCTTTCAACCAGAGAAGAGATTCGTACCCTTCTACTCTGTTGGAAACAACCAGTTGCATGATTTTTGGTTATAGGATAAGCCTTGCACCTTCTCAAATCTCAATTAGGGTTTGAAATTTTTTAATAGCTCGTGATTAGTCGATGGTTTAATATTTTATAATCTAAAAATGGGGTCAAAAAGCAGGTATTGTATAACGCCAAAAGGCACATGGAGCCCTATTGTTGTCGTGACGACACTCCATTCCTTTTGTTTCTATCTGGGAAGTTCACACCTATTATAATTTTAGTTTTCTTTCCCAATAAATAAAATAGTATCATATGATGTACTATATACGATATGATAATTACACACACAACAAAGTTGGGACTTGGGAGATGGGGCATGCATATTGTTTACTTGTACCTGTAAAAACTATCACCCCTATGTATCTATTTGGATAAATATATGTACGAACACTCCTGTTATATAAATAGAGTTTCATAATTAAAAATGTATGAATGAAGCTATGAAAGTTTGTTTTTTCTTCTTAAAGTGTTTGTTGTGAAGCCTTGATGTTTTGTTTGAGTGGTAAACAACAATAGTTTGTGAAAGAATTTGTTACTCAAGTTTACCTGGGTAGGATTGGACTGGTCTTTGTGGGCGTGAATAGAACCAGAGATTCGGTGTTTGGAACAAGACAGGCACTTGGGCATACCTTTCTTGGAAATGAAAGTGAAATGTTTGTGGGGAAGCACGCTTTTCATACCATGTTTACATTTTATACACACATATGCATACAAGAACAGGAACTAAGATATTGACTAGTTTCGTTATCTAGCCGTATACCTGCAATGGACCACATAGTAACACTGTATCTTGCTACGCTACTTACTCTTTTTTTCTCTCTAGGGCATGTTTTGTGTAACTCATATATATCTTATGGTGGTGGTGAAGTAGTATATATGAAATGTAGGTGGCAGTGTATGTATGGATATTTGATACCATACGTAAAGTATGCTATAATGGCAGAGGCATGATTATCTAAGATTCTGAAGTATCTAACTGAAAATAAGTACACTGACATGATAATAATGAAAAATTAAATGGGTGTAATGTGGTTGATTTGAAGCTGATAATGTGGTCTCTAGTCCCGAGTATCTGTTTTTCTGCAACGCGATGTCATTGCTATGGCTTGCTTTGGTTCCTGACGCGAATGATGGTTACCTCTCTGCACCCTCGCAGCTAGCTGAGCTGAGCTTAGCTTAGCATAGCTACCTGCTTCTGCCATCTTCAATGTTTCTCTCTCCACCAATTCATCCATTGCTACCTACTTATAGTTAACGAAAAGCAGAAACCTTTGTTTTTGTTTTATGTGAGAGATTATTATGAACAGAAGAATTTCATCGCTTTCTATTTTTGTGGGTGAGAGTTCTAGGGACTTGCTCAATTTATCAATGCACCTTTCGTGCAACGGAAAGCTATTTTAACTTAGAGCTAGGTTCGTTGGTTCTTCATTCGGAGTTGGGTTGACAATGGTGAGTGATCATGATTGAAAATTTTCTGCATTGTGCATGCAGGTTTGTTCCACGTGGCGGGAGGTGTCGCGCTCGGATCTGCTGTGGGAGCACCTCACGAGGCGCATCTGGCGAAGGACGTTCCGGGTGAGGGACACGTGGCACAGCGACTACATCAACTGGCATCGGACGGCTACCAACTTCGAGACTGGAAGGCTGTCGTTTCTGACTCCGCGCTTCGATCCCTCGGAGCATCGCCGGGGCTTGATCTGCCGCTGCCTCTCGCTTTCCGACACCCGCCTGGCGTGCGGCTTCATAGACGGAACCGTGCGGGTCTTCGACCTCGAAACCTACGACCACGTCAGCACCTACCTCTCCGACCACGGCCCACTCTTCGGGCCCTACTCGCGCTCTGTGTCGGGAATCGTTATCAGCGACTCCGACATCACCTTCGCCAGGCTCGACGGGGATATCTACGTGGACGCTATCAACGTGCATGGGCAGAGCCAGGCGCGGCGCGCCGTGTCGGGGTTCGTGATGAACAACGGGGTCTTGGTGGGGTTCGCGGGAACGCGGCGGCGGTGGGTGGGCCTGTTCGCGGGGATCGCGGGTGGCGCATTCCAGGTGTGGAACGCGGAGAGCGGGGAGCGCGTGTTCGTCGGGGGGTCGTTGACGGATCCGGAAACGGTTATGGGGTGGCACATGCTGACGGAGTTGGTTGACCCGGTGGGGCGGGTGCGCGTGGCGGAGGGTGAGTTCGTGGTGGCATGCACTGGTCTGAGGTTGATCTGTTTCAACGCGTGGAACCCGGAGGTTCTGGTGCGGGACGAGATCTCGGCGACGGGGTTCGTGGTGAGTTCGATGGACGTGAGTCCGGAGGCGTTTGTGGTGGTGGAGCGTGCGGGGGTGGGAACGGTGTGGCGCGTGGGGACGATGGAGTTGATGAGCCGGTTTATGTTGAGGGGTTCGTGGGTTCGAGGGTTGTGGGGTTGCATGAACCTTGGGTACGTGGTAACCTTTTCTCCTCATCCTTCACCATTCTTGAGGGTTTGGAACATTGAGCAAGAGGATGGACGGTTGTGTGTGAGAGTGTTTCTGCGTGCAGGAGAGGTGAATAGCATGGTGGGTGATGACAGACACGTGGCTATCTCTTCCAACAACATTAACCTATTGGATTTTGGTGTACAGGATGATCCTTAGCCCTAGACTTAGACTTAGGTTTAGGTTTTTAGGATGTAGGAGTGTACTATGATGCTATGTCCTCCCATTCATTCTAACTTTCCATTCCTTTTTGTACCTATTTTGAATTTCACAGAATTCACCTCCATTGTTACTCTTTCTTTTCTTTTCTTTCCATGCATCTTCAGATTTCATTGTTTAGTGACTGCAAAGACAACAAGCATGGGAATCCACCATGCATGTGCTCATTTGGATATTCGAATATTAAATTGTTTATGTTGTTGGCTATTGGTTTTTATTCTCCTGTTTTTTTATTTTTCATCTCGTGTCATGTTATTTGCCTCCTTCAGATTTATTGTATTTACTAGTAATAAATTGTATTTACTAATGTTTACTTAATGCTTGTGTAAATTAAGATCATTTTTTTTAAATAATGCTATTGTTGTTGCGTTTAAGATAGTTATTTCATCATAATTGATTTTTGAAACCTCGTCTATTACTTTCAAAAGGTTATTGAATTGTACTATGAATTTTCTGACTTATTAAAAGTATTTGTTGGTTCAATTGCTTACGATTAATCCATCTTGAAGTTATAGAAAATAGATTACGGTTTGGTTTACAAAGCTTTTTATAGTTTATATGGCTAATACAATTCATTTTTCTTTTATGTCTATTATATTATTAACAATATTTTAACAATTTAACGTAATTAATTGAATCCTTTTTGTCATGTTGTTGCTCTACAAGTAAAATTGGAATTGATTTTGACTGAAACTTTGATGTATTTGGTTTCTAAACTTTTTGATTTGCCTACTCGTATAGTATGTGATAATTTTTCACTCTTTACCATTCTTATTTAATCGTCCAGACAAAATCAAATAATCTTTTACAGTCTAATACTAATAGACCGAAATAATCTTTATCCCAGTCTTACTCTAAGAAATCTGTATTATTACATAGAAGAGTACTAAATACAGTTTTTTCTTTTAAACAATTTTACTTTTACTTGATTATTTTATAATAAAAACTATACTGTTATTGTTTATTTTAAAATTGTATGTAAGTGCATAAGATGTATGGACACACAAATGACATATCACTTTATACCTTATCATTAATCATTTAGCAGTCTCTTTTAATATTTCATGGGAGTATTAGTGACTGAGTAATAAAGATAGCTACAGATCAAGAAAAAGAAAAATACATAGGATAGGGAAATGAAGATGTCTATATACAATGTATATGTAAATTTTAAGGGTTTTAAATTAATAGTTATTAAGTTATTATCACGTTTTATTTTGTCACTTAGTAATCTTATTGTTTATTTTATTTTAATTTGTAATTAATTAAATATTTATTCTTTTAAGCATAAGTTATTATAGTCCAATGGAGAAGACAAGGGCTTTTGCAGTATTTAACTGATGTATTTTTTTTAAATGCATTTTTTAGATACTGCATGAAAACCAGACTTCAATATTTTATATTGGAGTCATTATTGTCTTCTAAATTCACTGTTTTAATAAATGAAAAAAGCAGCAACTTACACTTTCTGTGTGCTTGTGCATGGGAGGGAAAGGATCACCTGCAGAGAAAACTCTTTCACATTCTCTTGGATTTTATACTGCAACTGTTTATTTTATTCTATTTTTTGTTTCTAACATAACAGTGTCACTGTGTTTCTTCTTCCCACATCCATGCATGTTATAGATATCTCTACAAGTAACTGACATTATAAAACTGATCATAAAGTTAAGTGTTATACACTTTAGCAGCAAATGGTTCAGTTCATAAGTTTCCTTTAATCTAAACCTCACTCATCTCCACACATAGTCTAAGTGTTGCCAAATTTATACATCATGATTAGAGCCAAAAGGTTATTGAAATGACACTAAAGTCGCAGAAGATAGCATCATAATGTTGATCATATAAACAAAATGAGTAATTAAGATTTCTTTCTCCCAACACCAACACCAGTGTAATGCAAAACAACATTTCATTTCATGCATAGTTGTAAAACAGTAACATTTTTTGTTAAGGAAATATGTCTATGTTGAGAGCACCAAAACAAAAAGTATGAAATTATATCTTTTCCAAATGCAGTAAGAGAACCAAACCACCATCCAAATTTAAAACTTACCACACATGTGATGTTAAAAGAAAAACTCGGTCTACTGTTGAACACATCATGATCACGTATTCAAAGTACACCATATATTATGGTTAAAACCTTGACTCGTTGGTCATAAGCATGTTTCTATTGATTCATTATAGACACTGTTCATTGATTCATTATAGACACTGTTCACCACGTATGTGTAAATAAATGCAAAGATGTTCCAAGTGCAAGTGTGCAGAGAAGAAAATATTTGAGTTGTAGTTATGCAAATAACTAGAAATGAAAAGGGGAACTTTGAATATATGAGAAAAATGAATGAAGGACAAAGTGAGATAGACAGATGATGGTAGAGTCTAGTACTGCTCTCTAGTCCCTAGTCTCTCCTGCTTCTATGTTTGACGATGCTTTTCTTCTGTTGTCTGTTCTTCTGTCTGTTTCTGATACCATAGCTAGCTGCAGCTGCTGCATGCTACTGCTGCATCCATGGCTCAGCTTGGTAGCTAGGTAGCCCTGTTGAATTCTCAAAATTCATAATATTATTGTAAATTAATGTGTAATTTGGTGAACCTTGGCGGCACCTTCGATGTTGTGGTCTGAGAACATCATTAAATTTAAGCCTTAAAGACTCGACGCGCATGGCGTAGTAGATGGATTGAGAATGGAATGAAACTATTCTGACCATGTCTTTCCAAGTTGTTCATATCAGTATCAAACAAATTATGTCGTATTGACTCTCTTGTATCAGTACACCACTTGATCAATGAATCAATGAGTCACTTTATGACTCATGCATGCTGCCATATTCAAATAAATTTTTTCTTGGAATTTTAAGATGGTTTTTGAATTTATCAAGGCTTTTGTCGGTTTTCTGTTAGGTCCATTCAAATCCAGCTTATAAAGTAAATTCAGATTCACGTGTTCTTGTTACCTCCTTCTAAGGATGATTGGATGTTAAAATGGTGCCTCAAAAACTGATTTCTAGAAAAGCAACAACGCATCATCATCATCATCGGTTGTATTTACAAACCTAACCTTATTTCAGATTCAAACCATGGACACAGTATTAAATGTTGTTAAAACTGATGATGTGATTTTTTTTTTCTTTCTTTTTGACAAGAATGAAGTAAACAGATAGTAAGTTGCAATTTTTTTTCTTTTTTATATTTTTCTTAAACTTCAATGGAGAATTATCAACAAGCTGATAGAAAGAATCAGTGACAAGAGAATTTATGAACAGTAAAATAATTAAAAGGGACATTTTTAATTCAATCTATAAATATTGATAAATGAAATGGTGGAGTATTCAAGAAACCAAAGAGACTTGACCAAACTAACTGATCCTTTTTACTGTTTTGTTTACAATGCAGAAAGTTTATTTGTTCAGAGAAACTATTTGAATGATTCCACTCAGTTGATTTAATATATTCAACTTTTATAATTTATAAAAAATTATAATGTTATCGTTTATAATATGAAGTGTTTCAAGATATAATATTGATCTTTGAGGATAGTATATACACATAAAATAAAAATTATTTATATAATTTCACACGTTCAATTACCATTTTTTAATAGTAAAAATGATGGGAAGAGGCTTAGGGGAGTACTTTCTTTTTTACATTGGGACAAAGATTGTTAATTCCTTTTACTTTAACATTGATTTCTTCTGTTTGTTATATACTTGAGTCAGAATTTGTAGTCAAAAGCAAAAAGATTTTGGTAAAGATGTACTTGAAAAAAAAAATTAGACCAAATGTTTACAATTGTATAACTTTTTTTTTTACATGTAGAGTATGAATAAATCAATCAGGAATTAAAATGATTTATAAATCATTTTTTAACAGACATGTTTGAGATGAAAACATATCCACATATGCAAATTAGTTTAATACAGGTGATAGAGTAGTCCAATTGATTTAAAGAACTTTTCTATTTACCCACTATAGTTGATCAAATAAATTTTTTTAGGTTACACAAATTAAAATAAATTAAATGGTAATATACAAATTAAATTTAGAAGACTTGATTGATCTAAAGCTAATTGTACACAGTTGAATGGAATCTTACAATATAAATGTTAAAATAACACAAGTACAACCATAGGAGCCTGAGGTTTGTTAAAGAAATTTTTTGTAATACAAAAATTTGTGTGGACATAACACAGTACAGTAGCACTTATGTTACAAACATCTAATGACATAATTCTCTACAACAATTGCCGTCTTTTCAATGCTCGCTGAACCATCCAAGTTTTAAAGTAATGTCTGAAAAGTTTGGCTTCTTACATGGGGGCAATCATTCACCTAAAACATTCCATCAGTCAAATAAAAGCACATGGATTCTTAAAAGTTACTATAAACAAAGATAACAATTTCATTGAGTAGTTATTCAATCCAATCAAATAAATTTTATTCATAAAATTAACTGAATTACTGAAATAAGTTACAGAAGAACTTATTCTAACAAGTTTTTCTGTAAATATTATAAAAATTATCAACTAGTTACTATTTTAATTCAGAAGAATGTTGCTTGATCTTTAATGAAATATTGCTTGTGAGTGCTACCAGAAAATAAAAGACACAGTTAAGGAAATTATTCCAATTGATCACAACACAATGTTGATAAGAGAGACTAAGACTACAAAACACAGATGCAAAGAAAACAGAAATTAGATAAATAAAATCCAATTGAAAAACCAATTACCAATAAATTCTCCTCTAGAATCCCATGGGCGATTTTCAAAGGACTTTCCAATAATATTGCCTTTCTTATTCAAAGTTCCCTCTTGAGTGCAGTAGTGTGGAAAATAATCATAGAATGTTTTGCTTCCCAGTTCATCAACTCCATTAAAGAGAAAGTTTTTCAACAAATCCTGGTACAAAACCAGAAGTTAGCATCTATAGTACTAAATTGTAAGAAATTAAACAACCACAGATTTGACCTACCTTGGCAAGTGTATCCCCAATCAGCTTCTTCAACACACCTTGTCCTGGATCCTACTTCCAAACATGTCCATGAATCAGGTCCATTGTAAATTTGAATTTGAAATAGAATATTTATTCTAAATTTAAGTCCCGATTGGATTAATGTCCATGTTGCTAGTTCAAACTTTAAACTACATCTCAAACTTATTTGTCAAGATTTGAAAGTAGAAACAGATTTGAACATTGCTCTATAAACAATAAGGTAGCTCTCTTGAACATATCACAAGCATAATCCTCTTCAGTATTATCATCATCTAAATTATTTTCAACTGCTGCTAAATGAGTGTAGATCCTTGGTGAAATAGAAAACCCCAAAACCAACTATACCTAGGACAAATATGTGCTCTTGTGAATAGATCACTAGTCATATTTATGTTGGTTGCCCAAAAACACTAGAAAATGTGAACTACCTTTTCAACTCTCCATGTCAAATATCTATGTTGTGCTTCAAGATTGAGCACAACCTGAGATTCATCTGTCTCTTTAACTGATTTGCATATCAATTCCAACCATACCTGCCAGGGCCCCAGTCAACAAGATAAAAAAAATTACACTTGTACAAGGCCAACTCTATTAAATATATTATATTTTGCAAAATTCGAATGGTCACTGATAAAGTTTATCATGATGTTGGGGTTATTACCTTGTAATAATCCTTAAATGCGGAATACAAGATATCGTATTTTTGTGGGTTTGAGGTAAACTTTGTCCAGATGACAATTGGTGAAAAAAATTTTATAGACTCACTTGTGAGCTTCCCTCCCCATGGAAAAAGCTGCATGAAGTCTGTGTTAAGTCAACACACTAGCTCCTTTAAGAAAGAATTCTATAATTTACAGAACATAGATGCATCCATGAAAACATTTGTGAATCATTCAGAAAGGAAAAGTCAAAAACAGAGAATTTGTAGTAAGAGTATATATAGTTTTAGAGCAATGCATCACTCATTTGGCAAATCAGATCAATAAGTAGTTCTTATTAACAAATTGCACATTGTTACGCTGAATTTGAGTGATTAACTGTTTCAAAACTGAAAATACTTCTACCAACAACTATAATAATTTGCCCTAAATATTTGTATTTACCTGAGTATATTTAAGGCCAAGAGGAATTAAGCTTTTAAAGTACTTATCCTTGTACTCATGCTGATTGATGATATCATGCAAGGGGTTAAGGTCCCTGACATAATTAATTCAAGGTTAGTGCTCTGCATTACATACAGTAATTCGTTCTTATAGAATGTTTGAACAACCTATTAATAGTACAGTTGGAAACCTTTATCAAAGTACCAGCGATATATAGGTGAACAGATACTATATTTCTAAGACAGTTAAGGTGCAAATAATATTGAGGAGAACCGAGCACTACACAGACCAACACAATGATTTTTCACATACTTGCTTTATGTTTTGTTCCTAGGTGTAGCACGATCTTCCTCATTATGTTATTTTGGCTATGTCTAAACTCCCATGTACCATTGTGTAAAGCACATGCACTGATAATATGACTAGAGAGACACCTACATTAAGGAAGAATAATGCAACCTTAGAAGGAAAACAGTACATTATCTATAGGGATGGACACTATAGAATTCTTCTACATACAGTTGAGTAGGTTGTAAATTCTAGTAGATGTGCACCTCACCCAAAATCCTTTTGTATTTACTGACCAATATGACAAATTTCTCATTTATTACAATGGCTGCACCAAATAGTTCTTTATAAGAAGAATCACGACGAGTCACTACCAATTATCCAGAAGTCTCTATAACTTTGGATTATAAAACTACAATACATAAGAAATGAAAGCAAAGGCCAATATGCATAAAACAAGGATGATTTGGTACATCTAATATAACTTAATTTCAAATAGTGAATCAAATACACCATCCTCTATATAGAATATGATATGACATCTTGTGACATATATAGCCAGATTTATTGAACTAAGGTTTCAGGGTTCTTTATTTACAAGACCTCATTCTAAAGAGAATAATAATTATAAAACAAGCACCGCAACGATGCAAGCAAAGATCTGTGACCTTCACTGTGCAGCTGGTTAGGGCTACACTTCATCTTCTTCAGGGTTCATAGAAAAAAAAGTGGAAAAACCAAAGGGCTAGAGTAAAACAACTACAATTTTCTGGCTTAAAGTAACATTCAGATGTGAATAATCAGAAATATACCATAAAAGATACATGAACCTATTATAAAAAGGAATGAAGCATCCTCTTCAAGTGACGAGCGAAGAAAGTTTGCACTTAATGAAATATGGTATTTTCTTTTAACAAGTTCAATCAAATACCTATCCCTGAGACTACTTCATACTTGATAAACCTAGTTTGGTGAGCATTAGTAGGCAGTAAAACATATGCATTGACCACACCCAAATGAAGACAAAAGTTCTCTGTTATGTAACACAAAGATAAGAGGCTATTTTATGCATATTAAAAAACTGAATGATTCCCAACACAATTTCACAATGCAAAGCAGTCAAAGACGGGTTTTCATTATTAGTTCTAAACTCTTCTTGAATGAAAAAATTATGCGTTACAATGCATAAATTTCCTTAAGCTGAAATGCTGCTTAAGAATAAGTTAAAAAGTTGAAAACACAGTACACATTGTGGACTTTTCCACAACTAAAAGTAAAATGGAAAATGGAGAACATCCTTTATATAAGTGGAATGCAACAGTGGAAGAAGATGCTAACTTACAACACGACAATGTTTGTTTTAGCAGAGGTGAAAAAGTTGGCACAAAATATGGGGACATCATATTCTGCTTCAGGAAAGACAGTAAAATCAAAAACCTGCATAAGTTCAAGAAAAAAAAATAAGAGGCAGTGAGCATATTGTAAAACAATTTCCGGACAGGACAAAATACAGAAGAACACTTCAGCAATTGATATGTCATTCTTTTTTCTTGTATCATTGAAAACAGGTTTGCACTAGGCTGAAGTTCAAGTTCACATGAAGATGGAAAAAAGTTTGGACTAGGATGAAATCCAACACATTGAATTCAAATGAGGAGGATCCAGAGATATACAATAACACAATTAAGAAAATAAACAATATCTGGCCACCTTTGTTTTCCCAATGAAGAAATTACCACTTTAAAATAACTGCAACACAGTTAGGAATGGAATTGTTATTATAGTAGTTTAACTAGCAAGAAATGAAAAAAAAGAAGAAGAAACAGTAAAAGGCATTAACTTTGAAGTCTTATTAGTAAAGAGGATAAATTGTGTAGTGCCGTCGGCAAGTTTTGAAATGATTAGTTTTTTCAGACATTTTAAATTAAAATAATGGACAAGGGATTGTCAGTTTTGTGGAAACTATGGTATTTCAAGAATCGAGACTGGCAGAAATAAGTTCCTAGAAGATCAAATTTTTGAAATTGTTATGGCTAAAATAAATTACCAGGTACTACAAAGGCGTATGTTTTTAGGACAGTAGTAGAAACCAACCATACATCAATTTGTATTAGTATAACATAGTACAGGGAGAAACTGGTTTCATTATGAATGAGGGATTACAAAATTGAATTTACTGCAGTAACCTAAGCTTCAACTATGTATAGCTACAGAGATGAGCTAGCTATGCTAGTAAACTAACTACGTATAGTAAAGGAGCTAATTTTAGTAGGGATAACAAACTGTAACTAATGGAGTTGAGTTAAGATAACACACTATAACAAACTGAGAGTATGTTACATAGATCTTAACAATGAAAGAGATACAATTGAGTAATGGATATATACCCCACTACACACATGCAAGCTCAGGAAGGGTGGTGAGAACGTGAATCTACAACTTTGAGCTTTAACCAGAGTCAGGAAACGAGTAGGAGAGAAGATTTTGGTCAGAACATCAGCAACTTGACATGAATGATCTAGATTTTGGTAGGTAACAACCTTTTCTCGAACAAAGAAAATATTTGTTTCCATATGCTTGGAGCATGAAGAATAGGATTGCGGCTAAGGCTATAGTGCTCATGTTATCACAAAGTATGTGGAATTCCAAGTTCAGATCATAAAGTTTGAATCAAAGCATATTTCAGCTGTGGTGTATGCCATATTGCGATACTCAGCTTCTGTTCAGGAGTGAGCTTTCATGTTGGTGTGCAAATGGAAGTATGCATAAACCTTGTTCCAAAGCTAACACAATGACTTGCACCAGAAAACATGAGTGAGCATTTCTCTACACATGGAAGATTGAAGCCACAAGAAAAGTTGTTTGAAGATTGAAGCCACAAGAAAAGTTGTTTGTTGACACCAAAGGAGATAATTCTCACTCAAGCTCTTCAGAGATTGAGTGAGAACAGGTAGTTGTCACCATTGTTGGACGAGGAGAAGAAAACTAGGGTTAGAGGCATGGATTGTTTCATGCTAACAAAAGGAGAGAAACTGATTTCACTATGAATTAGGGATTACAAATTTGATTTTACTATTGTAAGCTTCAGCTTTTTATAACTATACAAAGATGAGCTACTTATCCTAGTAAACTAACTATAGTTAAGCTATTGTAGTAAGGATAACAAAATGTAACCAACAGAGTTTAGTTAAGCTAACAAACATAATAAATTGATATTTGACAGGGATTAAAAAAGCACCTGCATTGTTTCTGTCTCAATGATCAAACTTCGTAGAAGCCTAATTTTGGCAGCTTCAAATGATAGCATACTAAGCCTTCCTTTACCATCCTTAGAATTCATGGAACTGAACTTATCCTAGCAAGAAAACATACAAAAATGTAAATGAAGACCTGTGCACACATCTTCAAAACTGCGCTCGTCCTCAACCTTTGTGCATTCATCCTCAAGCACATTTTTAACATTAAAAACTAAATAATAAGTAAAAGTTGAATTTTTTTTTCTCATACAAAGTAAACATTTTCAACACCATCTCCACAAGAAAAAATAACATAATTAAAAAAAAAAAAAAACAGCAAAG
>Ga0209589_1009695_pt1 | contig 14399 bp, 11 predicted proteins | sample CowpeawhiteBW_FD_187525 | JGI IMG/M metagenome (GOLD analysis project Ga0209589, IMG submission 187525) | Root nodule microbial communities of legume samples collected from California USA - Cow pea white BW (SPAdes) (version 2) | ecosystem: Host-associated > Plants > Roots > Nodule | place: USA... | reverse complement strand
ATAACTTTTAATATATATATATATATATATATATATATATATATATTATTTTTTGGATGTTTGATTTAATTAAAAAAAACAGAAATAGTTGAAAATTCATTTCAATATTTCACAAATGTTTAATAAAAATAAGTTTTTTATAATTTTAAATAAACCTAAACAATTTTTACTTATTTATTTGAAGATAAGTATAAATACTTGTAAATAAACATATCATTTACCTTTATTTTTTAAGTTTAAATAAACTTATGCAAAATCCAATTGAATAAAATGATATGAGATATTTTTCTCATCAAGATCACCGTAAAAATCGAACAAATATTTTCATATACAAACAATTTGAGATGTTCTTCTTTTTTTTTCCTGTTCTCTTTATATAATTTAATTTTGATTTGTTGTTTTTCTTGTTAATCAGTCAATCAGGGTTAGATAGGCGGCTAGGGTTTTGACTTTCTTATGCCACCAAAAGGCCTAAACCTCGCATTTGCCTCCCAACATTCCCTTCCTTTCTCTTCTTCGCCCTTTTATTAAATACCGGTGATCATCAATCCCCTAAAAGATCAAAACTTTGATCAACCCATTAGTTTCTTTTCAACATTCTCATCTGGGTCTTCCCAATCTTTTGATTTCATCTTTCTCCCTCTTAGAAGCTAGCCACAGTTTAGACTCTCACAGTTTCTTTATTGTCTGTTCAGTATTGATCATTCGATTGAATATCAGTGTTTTCAATCTGATAAAGTTATTGATTCAGTTTATTTTGGGCTTGAAACACACTACTGGTTCTTTAAGTCCATTAGCCAAGAATCAAATCAAAATAGAATCAAAATTTGATTGAATTTGATCAAAATTTCGCCATGAGTTTCTCTGACCACATTCCATCCTTTATGATGTCACCGCCGTCATTTTCGACAGACACAGATGCCATTGAAGTGAGGCTTCAATTTCCAATGAACAACGATTTATTGGAGCCACATTCACCACAGGATCAACCCCCTTCTTTCAAGAGGGCAAGAATCGGTGATAACAACCACTCCTATCCAATGGCATGCCCTCCAAGGATGATTCAAAACCCCAATTTTAATAAGGGAACCAGCCACATTTTCTTCAAGACTCGCATGTGTGCAAAATTCAGAGTTGGGGCTTGTAGGAACGGTGAGAATTGCAACTTTGCACATGGAGTTGAGGACATGAGGCAGCCACCCCCGAACTGGCAAGAGCTTGTTGGATTGCGCAATGAGGAGCGGCTGCCCTCCGGAAATTGGGATGATGACCAGAAAATTATACAGAAGATGAAGCTGTGCAAGAAGTATTATAATGGGGAGGAATGCCCCTATGGTGATAAGTGTAGTTTTCTTCATGAAGACCCTGCCAAGTTTAGGGATGATTCGGGGAGGTACAGAGAGAGCACAGCAATAAACATCGGAACTAATGGATCTCCCAAGGCACATGGTGATCCTTCAAATTGTTTAGAGAGTAATAAGGTTGTCAACACTGGCTTAAATGTTTGCCGGTCGAATGCTAAGTCCACTTATTGGAAGACTAAACTGTGCATCAAATTTGAGACAACAGGCCACTGCCCCTTTGGGGATGACTGTCACTATGCTCATGGGCAAGCAGGTACTTCGAATTTCCCTTTTTGATTGATTCATTGTTGGTTTTGGCTCTTCATTGTTTTGATTTATTCTGTTAGATCATTTGAAATCAGTTCTTGATTTAGACCAGATTTGGTTAAAATTATCCTTAATCACTTGTACCAGAAAAAAGTAAGTTGAATTTCTTGTGTATGTTAAATTCAATTTGTGCAGTTTATCTTCTATGAATATTGTAGAAAAAAACTATACAAACATAGCTCCTTCTAGGTTATATTTAGAACCAGAAGGTCATTTTCTATGATGCTGTTGCACTTTTTAGTGATCTAACCTCCAAAGAGATTGCTTCCTAAACAATCAAGATACGAAGACAGCGTACTTGATTGCGTGTCATTTGGTTGTTGTGTATGAGCATTGAGTATTTTTTGGTGCAACAGATGTTGCTTCTGTTAAAAATTAATTAAACACTTATATAGTGTTTATTTAAAATCTTTGGCTAAGGCACATATCACATATTCATGGAAATATACATTTACCATAAACCGTCGTTAGGAATTTTCTGTGATAGAAATGTCCTAGATTTTCTCTATAATTAAGTAGTTGACCATCTCTTTTGTAATGCATTAAAATGCAAAGAGTGTACTTGACTGAAGTTTATAGTAGTTTGGTTTGGCATACTTTGTGAAAAAAAAAAATCCCGAGTGTTACCAGCAATCCCCATGCTGAAGAATTAAACATGGTGTCATGGCTCACTTGATTATTTCTGTCTTTGAAATATATCACAAGATCAGGATATTGCCTCTGCATAATTCTGAACGATCATCGCTTGATTTCTGCTAATGGCTTACATATTTGATCCCTGCCTCGTAAAAAAATTTGGATGTACCTTCATTAGCATGTGTTAATAACATTATATTCTTAGTATGAGCAAAATGTGCATACACTCTACTCTAGAAGTACCATGTTTTCCTTAGCGTTTTTGTGTTGCAAACCCAGAACTACAATTTCCTGGTGGACGCAATGAGGCAGAAACAGCAGGTGCCGCTCCTATTTCAGCTAAAGCTACCATTCCAACCTTACCAAGAGCTGCACCAGTTCCTTTTAATGATGCTCCTCCAAGCCAGAGAGCAAGTGTACCTCCTGCAAATGAAGAGGAGCAGGGCAAGAAGCATTTACTGAAGTGGAAGGGACCCAAGAAAATCAACCGAATTTATGGTGATTGGCTTGACGATTTACCGCTCGCTCACAACTTGCCAGGTAGAGTTGGAATCTGAATTGAAGTCTGTCTTGAAAAGTCTCATCAATTGGATTAGGAGATTGAATTCTTCATTGCAGACAGAATTTTGAAGTGTGATCACTGGTTGATGGTGATCAATTCATAGATTTATTTGTTCTTACTTATTTTTTCTATTAATTGTTTTAGTTTTCTTTCTCTAATTAGAGATGTGCAATTCTCATTGTACATTGAGGTTTTGATGGATTTAGGAATTTAGCCAAATTGGTGAGAGAAAAAAAAAAACAAATTCTGAGTTGTGTGCGATCCTGATTCGGGTTCATCAATTGTCAAAATTTCTGGACTGAGCCCGGGTCTTAAATAGTTAAACTATAGTATTCTATTTTTACTCATACATTGAATATGATCATGTGGCCCTTGGTATGTTTTCTTCTTCCACAGTTCCATCGCACCATAAGTTGTTCTCTTAGGTTTCAACGTTGGATAAAGCTTATTGCAAATGATCCACATAATTGCATAGAAAGAAATGTTAGGAAAACACTTATTGTGTGAATTTTTTGCAAGTTTACTTAAAATAGAAGGGTTGTGTACTTTCATAAGATATTTATCTGCATCGAAATAAAGCTGTGTGAGATTCAGGTTTGGCAGTAATTCTCTGTGATTTGTTATCTCTTTGCTATAATTGGTTATGTAACCAACCTTTCTAAAATGAAAATTAATTAGCAAACTAAAACTAGTTATTAATGATTGGTTATAATTTAATTATATATATCTTTTATATGTAATATAGTTATTAAATAGTTATAGGTATAGTTAGAGTATTTAAATAACCCATGAACACCCCTGCTTCCCTTGGTAACAATGGATATTCCATCTTATTGTATTAAATTTTTTTAAGTAAACATTTTTTTATACATGTGCAGTAAGATTTGAATGCAAATGTGTAGAAAACAAGAACAAATTAGAGCAGGGTAAGGTAGCATATATTTACTTTAATGAGATCACAATTTAACTTCAAAGTTTTAGGTAATCACACAAATGTAATGCCTGTAAGAGTTTACATAATTGAAGTGTTAAAAGAAACCTAAACATTACAATATAGCAATAGTCAAGATTATTTACACATCATGTATAAACACTAAAAAAATGGCAGAAATCTTTTAAGCATTGTTAATTCTAATAAGAAATATTTTTCAAAATATTTGTGTTATTCTTGTCACACGACATTTTAATGAGAAAGAATATCCCTTTTAATAATAATTTCATGTACTTAATATTACACATTACATATTCGTTAACACGTAATTCCATTGACATATTTCAACTAATTAAAGCATCACCCAAATCAATCAAACTATTTTTATTGCTAATTCAATTCATTTATCATTTCCCATATCCAAACATAATAATCAAAAAAAAATTCAACATACACAGCTCCAATAATCAATATTTCTATTCTAATCATACAAAACTTAATCATTATTCCATTCATTCAAAATTAAAGTTTCTATAGCAAAATTTCCCCCCAAAAAACTATGCAGCTTTTATATGCTTGCAAAATTAAAATCCAATTCTTAATCAATTTTTCATTCAAATTTAAATATTTTAGTTTTCAATTTAATATTGGTTTATATTACTCCAATTTTAGTATTCTTTAAGAAATTGTTCCAAAGAGTAAGAAAAACTATGAAACTTGAAACTTGTTCTTAAAAAAAGGTATAATTCAATCCAAATATATCAATATGGACCTATATTCAAATTATTCAATTCAAATCGCCTAAGCAAGCACAAAAATTATACATACATGTATAATTGTTAAATTAAACTTAACCTAACGCACATAATTAAAAATATGTAAAACGAGTTAGACCAGAAATATGACCTAATTTAAATCAGATCCTGTTTTACTTTTATCCTATTTGACCTGGTCTAAATGGATTCAGATCAATTCATTTATAAGAGAATAGTTATAATTAAAAAGTTAAAATAATATTATTTTTTTAAACTTGAATACATATGTTTTAATTTATATTTATTTATATATCAACTTTTCATACCTAAAATTTAAATTTAAATTCAATAATGACTTAAATTTAAAAATTTATATTTGTGTTTTTTTTTTTTTAATTTCTACCAATATTCATTCAAAACTTGGTTTTCAAAAACATGCATTATAAATTCATTTTATTAAATCAAAAATTGTATACAAAGATTCACGTAAAATATTTTAATGTTTTTGTATGGTTTTTAGTGTAGCCAAGTCATGAGTGGGACCGGAAACTGAAAAAGTGACACGTGTCGTCACTATTGATATTTTGCACCACCATTATCACCACCAACCACTGCGAGTCTCCCTTTTGACCTTTCACCTATCAAAAATGGAAGCAAAACTTGGACTTGTGAAGTTTCTTCAATGCTTTGCAAAATTCTTCTTCCATAACAGACTCTCCCAGCAAACTCCGGTATCTCTAACAAGATCTTTCTCGCAAAAGCAAGGCTTCTCCCGCCACCATGTCCATAAACGTTCACTCCCATGCCTTCGCCGGCAACCCTCTTCTCTCCAAATTCTCATTTTCAGGCCACCCCCTTCCACCCTCTGCAGCTCTTGAAGCCCTCAACGCGAGAATTGGGCTACCAAATACTCATTCGTATCCCTCCCTGAGCTTCAAGGTACTACCTTTCAGAAATGGGAGGCCCTTGGCTTCGTCCGAGGCCAGCTCCGGCGACTCGCCGCCGATTTGGCATCTGGGTTGGCTTGGCTTGGACGATCTCAGGGTTATTTTCGACAATTCCGGTGCCCAGTTGAGTGTGGACTCGTTGGTGTATCTGAATTCAAGTGCCGAGGACGACGCCGTTTACTGGGCAATCGATGTTTCTGCTGAGGTAATTGAATTGGGTAGCAAAACGGGTTTGCGTTTTGTGGAGCTTCGAACGCTCATGGTGGCTACCGACTGGTCGGATTTGCAAGCTATGGGAAACTTGGCTATTGCTGGTCATGTAAGTTCATTTTTTGCAACATGATCAAACCACTTAGTTTTCTTGTTACATAATATACACTATCACTAAAATAGTTACAAATTCTAATTATTATATCAAGCATATAAAATAAAACGTCTTATTACTATCTGATATAAAAATTATAAATATAGTCTATTAAGTTATATTTGGGTTATCAAAGTTATCACTTTAATTGGTGAGTGCCACTCTGCATTTTAATCAAACATTTTATACCGTAAAATGCGTAATTGTCTTAGAGACGCCAAATCATAGATATCTATTTATCTTATTTTAGTTGGCCTTTTATCAAATTATTATTATTTTTATAGTGAATTAGTGTATGTATGATACTGTCGGAACAATGTCAGTGCAACTTCTTTATAACTGGGTTTGGCCTGGCCAGGCTAAGGCACTGCTAGAATGGCATAATGTTTCACGATTTTGTGGACATTGTGGTGAGAAAACAGTTCCAATGGAAGCTGGGAGACGGAAGCAATGTCCAAATGGTTCATGCAAAAAGAGGATATACCCGCGTGTTGATCCGGTTTGTTGTCTTCTGTTTCTAAGTGTTGATTTGATAAAAGGATGATCAAGTGTTTGATCAAATATTTGTTGCTTACATCATCTTATGTAGGTGGTCATTATGCTTGTAATTGATAGAGAGAATGACCGTGCTCTTTTGGCTAAACGACCAATGCGTCTACATCGATTGTATACTTGCTTATCAGGTTTCACAGAGGTACATTTCGACAATTTTTAGAGCTTTCATTTTGTAGGGACTCAAAAAGGTTTTCTATTGTTATAGCATGAAGTAGCATAGCTTGGTAAATTGCAATTTTTCTGTTTGTGTTCCTTGAAGCCTCCCATTTATGTGGTCTGGAATTCTTGAACTTCCTTTGGTTCTGCAAATTGGTCACTGTTATAGGTGCTGACAGACCAAAACTCTGTACTTTTTTTATCTGTGACTAGTTCAACTTTCTTAACAGGAAAAATGATGCCTGTAAGGCCAGGTTTCATGAGCTTAAGAGTTCATTTTTGTCTGGGATCGTTTCATAGTTGTTTTCAGTTTGATCCTTTTTTTTTTTTTTCCTTCTATACAAAAATATAATTAGTTTCTATCCCCTTGTTCCATTTAGCCAGGAGAAAGCTTGGAGGAAGCTGTGAGAAGAGAAACATGGGAAGAGACTCGTGTTGAAGTGGGAGAAGTTGTATATCACAGTTCTCAGCCGTGGCCTGGTTATAACTTATGCATCTTCACCTAATGTTAATTAAACTCTAGTCTTTGATAATTTTATCATTTCTCTTTTGTTTGCATGTGAAACATTTAGGTTTGAAAGATTAAAAGAGACTCACAAACATATCCTTTGAAATTAGGAGTGTAACCAAAAAATAAACATAAAGAAGATCTTAAAGCAAGTTTGTTTGAATTATATGGTTGAAGCATTGGGTTACATGCACAACCAGAAGTTTTAGAAAATGATAGTCTGGTGATTTATTAAACAAAAGGTGATATGGAAACACATTATTCAACACAGGTGTGGGCAGCATATCAATAATAGATATAGAAAGAAGTAAAAGCTTCCCCCGTAACTCATAGGTAAAGACGATCCAGCCAATAACGATTTTGATAGAACCATTTTGTTCATGTGTATATGTACAAGTTAGGCGATGACATATTCCATACTCACGTAAAACAGTAGAAAAGCATAGAAATTCTTAAGTTTATCTGTTTGATTGCGCTTTAGTTTGCAGCTAGTTTGAGTTTCTGGAAAAACTTTGAACAGTTTGAAAACAGATAGCACTTGAGATTTGGAGTGTATCAAGTATAGCCAACTATAACTGAGAAAGCATCAAGAAACGGAACCCTCATATATCAATAAACACTAATTATAAAGGAGCAGTGTAAACAGTGTTTGATCTAGAAACGGAAGCTGATGTGACTTAGCAAGAACACACGATTCACAAATAGTATTCAGTTTATTACAAGATATATTGCAGTACGTGATCACACTTTGAACAACATTAGATGATGCATGGCCAAGTCTTGAGTGCCAAAGAGTAAACGTAGATTTCACAGGTTTATACGTAGCAGAGTGGACATAGTATTTGTTTGCATTCATAAAAGAAGGGAAAACATATAGGGCATCTTAAGATTTCCATGTACAATTATCTCCTGAATTGTCCTGAGTTGCCTGGTTTTCAACATAGCATGTGTTAGAGTGAAATTCAAAAGAGACATTATTGTATTTAGCAAATTTAGATACACTCAAGGTTCTTCGTAATTTCCGGAACATGAAAAGGATTATTAAGCAAGATTGGTGATTGTGTGAGTGGAAACTTAAATCGTGCAGTACCTACATACATCATGGTAATGTGATGTGGGCTCCACTACCAGGATACCACAACGGATCATTAAGTGTGGAGGGTGTGCCAAGAATTGATGAATCATTGTCACATGAGGGAAAAAGTTGAGAGGAGTTAGCTGTTATAGAAGTAGAATTGTCTTGTTCATACTGGTGCCAACAGTTCAGAGCGCTATGACCATTTTTTCCACATATTTGACATTGGACCCGATTCATGTGGTTAGTATTATTTGTTGTTGAGTTTCTGGTATTGTTTCTGAAGGAAGACCTTGAGTTTCTGTTGTTAAATCTGAACCTGCCTCCTCTATTTTGACTAGACGGAGATCTGGAAAAATTTCTTGAAGTATTATTCGAGGTGAAAGCGACATTTGCTTGCACTATCTGTTGTTCTTGGAGGCTGTGTCTGTCAAATCTTTCTTCTTGGGCTAATAGAAGGGCTTCGATATCTTGAACACTGTAAGGATAGATTTTGGACGTAACAGACTTGACAAAACCGTCATAGTCTTCAGATAAACCATCTAGGATAGCTGCAATATGGTCATCGGGAATAGTAGGAGACCCAACAGCAGCAAGAGTGTCAACTATTTTCTTGATATCAAGAAATAGGTGGTAACAGATCTGTCTTTTTTGGCTTGACGGATTTGGAGAAGCGTGGAGGCGCACAAGAACCATCCAAGAAGTGCGTAAGATTGAGGCCACAAACGGTGGCAAGGACTTGTTGCTGCCAAATCAAGTAGTTGTCCTCATCCAATTTGAGATTGATAGGGGTATTGAAGGTGTGGGGAATAAAGGAAGAATGATCAATTGTTAGAAGTGGAGTGCTAGTAGTGGAGGAGGAGGAAGTCATTGTGACAAAAAAAAAACGGCTCTAGATACCATGAAAGATGAGAGAAAGGAGGTGAAAGAATAGGGTTTTGCATTATCAGAAAATGATTGAAAAGTACTTCTGAACCGTGCACCAAAGACGTCTATATATACTAGTTTTTAAGATAACCCATGCATGTGCCTATGCATATACAAAGTTGCGTAATAAGGTTTTTTTAGTAAAAGCATATTCAAATATATTTGAATATGCTTTTACTTGTATGGTATTAACTAGGGCTGAAACAAATTGAGTCAAGCTAAGCATTTGAAGCTCAAGTTTCGCTGTATAAAAAACAAGCTACTCGAGTTTGGTTGATTTCAAATTAAGTTCATATTTGTGATTGAAATGGAAGAAGAAATTGAAATAATTTTTTTTCTTTTCTTTTCATAATTCATTTTAAGGTAACTTTAATGATCTTATATAGTTTTTATTTGCATATTGAGTGTGATAATTATAATGCCTCTTTCTTCACAAGTCAAACTAAAATTACTTGGTCAATGTATTACTTCTATGTACGCACTCATGCATGCTGATAAAAAAAGTGTACACACTCAAGCACGTGTAGAAGGGCTATTCGTTAGCTATTGACATCGAACTTTGAATTAGAAATCTTAGCTTCAGGCACAAACTTACAAATGAAATTGGTCTAGCTTGAAAAAGCTCAAATAATTTGCACTTAATTCATTTAGATACCCGTTGGAATAACAATAATTGACCCTGTCCATTTTTTTACACCTTACTTTAATTTGCGTAGTTGCATGTGGCTAATGGAGAACATGAGTGAATTCTTGAAATTAATTGCTGGTAGTTCTGCTGTGGTTTGAACATGTTCAAACTAAATAAGAACTTGGTGAGACCTTAATATGTTTGAAACTCTTAATTCTTCTCACACGTGGGCAGCTTTCACAGGTGAACATAATCTCATGTAATGATGAGTTAACATAATTCTGTGTATTTTACCATTTTCCTTATCAGTTTTGTAATTATATTCCTCCCCATATTGTCTATTAATATCACAATTTGTATTGTTTTTTGTTTCTAGTTGGACCAAGTGGCATTCCATGCCAGTTGATGGTTGGGTTCTTTGCATATGCAAAATCGCTTGAAATAACTGTGGACAAGAAAGAGTTAGAAGGTGCATTGACCTCGCTTGTATATACTAGAACTTAGCCCTCATACTGCTTTCTCTTTTTCCTATTTCCCATTTATTTATATGCATGACTTGAAATGGTGAGTTAGTCTGTAAAACCGTATTTGTGAGACAGATTTAGGTACAACGTTTATATGTTTGTGGAGTGGCTGATTTCTCAGTTGTACACGTGTCACTTTTGTTTGAAACTTCAGCTGCACCATATCCGTATATTTGGTGTATGCAATGCAAGTATTTTCCTTGAGTTATAAACTTATGCAGATAATTTCTGTTTATCTCAATTTCTTTTGTTTGGTTTATTTAATTGGCAACAACTGATTCCGCAACATGCTTTTCTAGATGCTCAGTGGTACAGTAGAGAAGAAGTAAGAAAAGCATTGACGTCTGCTAAATACAAGGAAACCCAAAGAACTGCAGCAGAAAAGGTCGAGCAAATATGTAAGGGACTAGAAGAGAACAGAAGCTTCGCTTCAGATTTCAACGTGGAAAGTGCTGGTGAAAATGCTCCAATAGTTTTCCCTGGACCCTTTGCAATAGCCCATCACCTTATTTCTTCTTGGGCGTTCTCAGATAAAGATGTGGTTCATCATTCAAAATAACGCATCAGTTCTTTGATAAATTCGTAGGAATTTCAGAAACTCTTTTTCAAGGAGCCTCTGGAAATAAAATTTGTGTTATTATTGTTAAATGTCTTTTTATCCCCAATAATGTAGGGGGTTCTGCTGCTGGTGATGATATTTTCTCGTCAAATTGTTTTTAGATTCTGCAGTCCTGGAATTGAAGAGCTCAACTTTTGATTTTGCATTATTCTTTCACGTACTATTCATATTGTCTATTATCAACGATCTTATTAATATTATACATGACCATTTGCTTGTTATGGTTTCATGATGTTTCTTTGATTAACTTGCAGTTCATCTTAAATTTTGTTTTACTAGAGTTTTTGAGGTTTGTATTTAGTAATGCACTTATGTTGTGCGTAACTTACTAGGCTTATTGTATGCCATGTGATTGCTTTGCATGGAGTGATTTCACGACATATCATGACTTAAGTGGTTTCTGCGGAGATACCAAGAGAATTTTATTGCATACAAAGGCACGCCAAAATCTGCAATATGAAGTGCAGATGAGCTACAACTATCAAGTTATCAAATGCTATTCTAACTGCAGTTCCTCATTTTATTCCTCTATCTATCAAAGAAAGATGCAGTGGCAAAGGAGAAATTCTATCTACACGAAGCCACGGTTCTTTTTCTTTTCACAGAGATAATGCAATCACTATGGCAAGCTTTCGGAAGAAGGGAATATTACAATTTCTTGTGCACCTTTGCCGTTGTTTCTGCCCAATGTATAATTGACCTGGCCAAAGCATCCATGGGGTCAATACATTTCCTGAGAAGAGGATCATTGTGAGGGAGAACCCCCAGCAAATCATCAGATGCCAGAAGCACCAGGTTCACTGCCCTAACCAACAGAACATGGATTGCAATTCTCAATAGATTCCTTGCCCCTTCGATGTCCTTTCGGTACAATGCCTCCATTGCAGGAACCAATACATGCTCCTCGGTTGCCTTATCTAGCAACACTACTTCAAATCCCTGCAGATAAATTCTACCATCATTTACACAAAAATAAAATTCAATCTGGTACACCAACAAAAGTACCGATAGTATTGAACTCGCGAAGTGTTTGGATTGTTTGTTAGTTTCTGTTATTAACACGAGTCACTATGAATACCTGGCTTTGAAGCTTCTCCTGGTAATAACTAGCTACAAAAGCGGAATCCGTAGTCAGCAGTCCAATCCTCACAGTATAAGCAGCATGGATTGGTTTCAACTTGGCGTTCTTGAGTTCCAGGGCCACACAATCACCAACATGAAGAAAGGGTAGGGAACTATCCTCAGAAATTTCACTGTGCCACGCATGTGAGAGATGGCAAGGCATGGCCAATCCCTGAGCTCCAGACTGCTGAAGAAAATTCCTTTTGCACCTCAAATTCTCAATCACAAAGTCCTGATTCAATTTGATTCGATCGACTCTGCTTCTTGCAGAAGGGAGGGGACCACGAAACGAAAGCACTTTGCTTAGCACATCATCACTGGAAACAACGAAAGGTGGGCATTCCCTACCATTTCTTGAACCCCAACAAGCAAGCTTCTCCAAGAAAATCAGAGTTGATAGAACTGACACTCCTCCTATAACACCAACAGTGTTTGGTTGGCTTAGCAGAGAACCAGCAGAGCTTTCACATCTCATAAGGGAACTACCTGCCTCTGCATATTTTCCATTCTCTTCAGAAGATAACTGTAAACCTGTGCTTAAATTTGATTTCGCTCTGCACCGAGTCTGTGTCCTCTTTCTAAAGGCATCACCCGTAAGAAATGGAGGGTGATTTAGCGTCTGCAGAGACATCAATATGCCCCTCTCTAACATCTCTAGCATCCCGGTTTCTATGAAAATATTTTCTCCTCTAAATGGCAAGAGTCTATTTACCATCACCAGTGAAAAGTCGACAAGTGCTCAAGAAAGTTGTCACAGTCACGTCACTAAATACCAGGACCCTGTTGCTTGGGTTTTCATGGTTTCGGTGTTTGGCCTTTGGCAAACCTATAGCAGATTTTAAAGCCAAATCAGAAAGAGCACAAGCTGACATCACTTTCTATACCAGATTCCCCAGAACAGAATCTAGGACAAAAGGACAATAATTCAAATAACCACAATGGATCTTATATATATAAGGTGTTATTTTTATATACTCCAGTAACCAATAATTGATGACATGTAAAATGCAAAAGAGTAGGTAACTAAGTAAGAAGTAACAACTGGCTTATAAAAAAGTAACAAGTAACAGCACCACCCTCCCACATTTCCTTGTTTAGGTCTGTGGTTGTAAGAAATTTAAGGTACTACTCTGAGAGTGTTTTGGCTAAACGAACATAGTTATCATTTGTGTGAGACTAATTCCTTTAGGATGTGATTGGTATGGTTGAGAAAGATGGAGAGGAAATTAATTGATTTTGTGTGTTTGGTAGAGGGGAGAAAAGAATAAATAATCTGTGGGACTAAGTATATTACTTTCACACATTTTTTTTTATTTAATCAATCAAATTACATCATGTTTAAAATATTTTCTCTTTATTATCATGCGATAATACATTTAATTTTATTTTCTTAATTTTGTTATTTTCCTTCTCTTGTTACTTTCTTAAAAAATCCAAATTAACATAGATTTTTATATTTATTATTAGTATTTATTTTTCCAAGTCTCTGGGCTAGTACATTGTACACCGTTGAGAAGATCAATGAATGCGATAGATGGTGGAACCAATAAAACTACTCTAAGTTGTAATCTTTGAATCGAAGACATGTGATCCGTCATGTCACAACTTATTTGTTTCACTGAATTATTAGATATTATTTGTTTCTTTCTACAATAGCACGGAAAGGAATAAATACTTGACGCGAGTCTTTAGTGTTGTTCGATTAAAAATTATGCACATAAAATCCATTTGCCATCCCTCCTCCGTTTGTTCCATATGCTGGAGCCAATGAAACACATTATAGTTCTTTTCAAATTTAAAAAGGAAAAAGTTCATTTGTCTCCTGCTCAATGATTGTCCCCACTCCCGCTAATTATTAGTTTGCAATTTTGCTCAATAAATTTCTCTATCTGTGCCTGCATATTATATTCATATATATATATATATAAGGAAATAATAACATATTAAATTAAAATTGATGGATAGGAATTTATTTTTATTTAGTTAAGAGACTATTATGAGGGTAGAAAATAACATTGTTAGAAAATTTTTAATTGTGATCAAATAAATTTGATTATACATGAATCTATTTAAAAGATAATTTCAAAAATGAATATTAAGAATAAATTAAAAGAAAAGTAAATTAAAGTAAAAGTATTCCTTTTATATAAAACTGTAATGGATAAAAGAATTATATTTTAGATGTTTTAGTAATTTAAAATACAAATTAGAAGGAAAATTATTTTTTAACAAACTTTTGTTAATAAATTTTTGACAATGTATACTTGACAACGTCTCAATAGATAAAAAAAAAGTTTGATGTGATTTGATAAGAGAAGAAAAAACTTTATTATGTACCGAAAAGCTAATTTTGCCCAACTTTATAAAAAAATTGTCAAGAATGTATATATATATATATATATATATATATATATATATAT